>Ga0075158_10000391_pt1 | contig 36328 bp, 30 predicted proteins | sample JI91814BDNA_FD_70968 | JGI IMG/M metagenome (GOLD analysis project Ga0075158, IMG submission 70968) | Wastewater effluent complex algal communities from Wisconsin, to seasonally profile nutrient transformation and Carbon sequestration -... | ecosystem: Engineered > WWTP > Effluent > Algae... | reverse complement strand
CCGGTACTGGTAAAAACTTCAAATTCGGTAGCGTGCCCGCACTTTTGACCCATACCAAAGATGGGCAATTGCATGCCTTTACCGCTACCTGCACCCATCTTGGTTGCACGGTGCAGTTTAGACCAGAAAAAGACATGATCTGGTGCTCCTGCCATGGTGGTTGTTATGACCCATCAAGCGGCAAAAACATCGCTGGTCCGCCGCCTAAGCCACTGACCGCATTAAAAGTAGAAGTCGTCAACGATAAGATTATCGTTTCGAAGGGCTAAAGAGCTGAAGGAGTCCATCGTGACAAATAGTGTTAAGCCAAAAGTCGACGTTATGCAGTGGCTCGATGAGCGTCTGGGACTGCAAGAGGCTTTTAAGTTTGCCCAGAAAAAACAGGTGCCAATACATAAGCACTCAGTCTGGTACTACATGGGTGGTATTGCGCTGATGCTAATTGCCATCCAGGTGGCAACTGGCGTCTTGCTCATGGTCTATTACATCCCCGGTCTGGAAGCCGCTCATGCCAGCATCTTGCGCATCAATTCGCAAGTTGATTTTGGCTGGTTCTTTAGATCATTGCATAGCTGGGGCGCTAACCTTCTGATTGCGGTGCTGGTATTTCACCTCTTTAGCGCCTACTTTATGAAGGCCTATCGCAAACCAAGAGAATTTACCTGGTACACCGGTCTGATTTTAATGGTGCTGTGTCTGGGTTTTGGCTTTACTGGATATCTTTTGCCCTGGGATGATGTCTCATTTTTTGCTACCAAGATTGGCCTGGATATTGCTTCCAAAGTGCCCCTGGGTGGCGAGCAAGTGGCGACACTACTGCGTGGTGGTCACACAATTGGTCAAGCCACACTCTCTCGCTTTTTTGTTATTCACGTAGCTGTTCTGCCCATTCTGGCAGTCGGCTTAATGGGCATCCACCTGGCTATGGTGCAGCTGCACGGTATGTCAGAGCCTGCCTATTTCAAAACAATTGAAGCTGCTAAGCGTACCTACGAAAAATTCTTCCCTAACTTCCTCTTAAAAGACTTGTTGGTCTGGCTCCTGGCTTTAAACGGCCTGGCTGCCCTAGTCACATTGTCGCCCTGGGGCTTGGGACCGGAAGCAGATCCATTTGGTGCTGCACCAGTTGGTATCAAACCTGAATGGTATTTTTTGGCTCCGTTTCAATTTCTCAAAATTGTGCCATCGCAAATCGGACCGCTCGAAGGTGAGCTGGCTGGTGCCTTGCTGATGGCGGTAGTCTGCTCTGGGCTGGCTTTTATCCCGTTTTACGATAAAGGGGACGATCCTGCTAAGTCCAAACTGGCTACTTATTATGGTGTCGTACTACTACTTGCAATTATTGTATTTACAATCTGGGGAGCCCTGTCATGAACTATCCCGTCTGGGTTGTGCCTCATTTAGGCGGCGGGTGGATAATAGGAATCATCGCCATTATCCACGTGTATCTATCGCACTTTGCGGTAGGCGGTGGTGCCTTTTTAGCCATCACTGAAGGTTTGGCTTATAAGCGCAAAGATGAGCGCATTTACGAATATCTGCGTCAGCACTCACGCTTTTTTATGATACTTACATCAGTATCAGGAGCGGTGACGGGTGTAGCAATCTGGTGGGCGATAGCCCTCGTCAATCCTGACGGGACAGCTATCCTCATTCAAAACTTCACTCTGGCCTGGGCGCTTGAATATCTCTTTTTTGCCGCTGAATTGGCGACAGTATTTGTCTACTACTATAGTTGGGATAAAGTCAGTCCTGAAGTGCACTTGAAGCTAGCCAGGCTGTATTGCTTCCTGTCGATTATGACCCTGGTCATCATCAACGGCATCCTTACTTTTATGCTTACACCTGGTACCTGGATTAAGAGCCACTACTGGTTAGATGGTTTCCTCAACCCCACTTATTTCCCCTCTTTGATCATGCGTCTGCTCATTATGTTTGCCATCGCTGGCATGTATGCCATGGTGACATCATCGCGTCTCAAAGACGAGGACCTGCGGGTCTACATGGCTAAGTATTGTGCCAAGTGGCTTTTGCCAATCTTCCTGGCTGGACCACTGGTTGCCTTCTGGTATATCTCCAATGTGCCGCAAGCAACAATGGGCAATATCTTTACCGGTATTCAAACATCTGGTGTTGGTAACTTCTCCATTCTCGCTCGTACTCTCTATTTGAGTTTGATTCTCTCCGGCACGATCGTTCTATTTGCCTTCTTCGGTCCATACCTCAATCCAAAGGGCTTCACCTTCCGCATCGCCATTTTGTTTTTGATATGTGGATTGGGTGCCACCGGTTCTACCGAGTACATGCGTGAGCTATTGCGCAAACCGTTTGTGGTTTACAACTATGTTTACTCCAACGGTATCCGCAAAGAAGACGTGCCAAAACTCTGTCAGGATGGGTTCTTAAATACAGGCGTCTGGTCCAGAGCCTGTAGCAAAGAAGCTACTGATGAAGCCGGGCGTGGTGAAGTGATGTTCCGCTATCAGTGTATGAGCTGCCACACCACAGATGGTTACCGCAGTATGAAGAAGCTCCTGGGTGAACGTGATGAAGATGCTATCTACGGCTTTTTGACCATGCTCAAAGAGACCAATCCTGAAAAGAACCAGTATCTCGGCATTATGCCGCCACTGACTGGTCAGGATACTGAGCTAAAAGCTCTAGCTAAGTACCTCACCACTATCAATCATGGTGCTCCATCAACTAATGTTGGTACTACGCCAGTTGTACCTAAAGCTTCAGTAGCGGTTACTCCCTCTATCTAACTACTGAGTGCTTACAAATAAAAAACGGTGCTTTCCACGAGCACCGGTTTTTTATTTGTATTGTGAGTCTAGGCTAAGGCTTCTGCCAGGAAGTCTTGCATCGCCTGCCACGAACGCCTGTCGGCACTGGCATTGTAGACAATACCGTGATCTGGCATGGCTGCCTCAGGATTGGTAAATGCATGTACTGTGCCACCATAGGCGTGGATTTGCCAGTCTGCTTTAGCTTCGGTCAATTCATTAGCGATACCAACCATTTGATCTGGCTTAGCCATCGGGTCATCATAACCATGACAAATAAGTATTTTGGAGCTTATTGGAGCTTGAGCGCCGAGACCTGGTGGGTTAAAGAGTCCGTGAAAACTGACCACGCCTCTGACACCAGGGGCAGTGCTGCGAGCAAGGTCCAGGACACAGAGTCCACCAAAACAAAAACCGATAGCACCGATACGATTGCCGTCTACTTCTGGTAGTGCTTTGACGGCGGTAAGTGCGGCTAAGATACGACGTTTGAGCAGAGCCCGGTCATCTATAAATGGCTGCATCAATTTGCCATTTTCTTCCATGGTTGTGCCGCGCTTGCCTTTGCCATAGAGGTCGATTGCTACTCCGACATAGCCAAGAGCTGCTAGCTTTTCGGCTTTTTGTCTTTCAAAATCACCTTGACCACCCCAGGCATGGCTGACAAGCACTGCCGGTCTTTTGCCGGATTTAGTCTGATCCATCGCCACATAGGCTTCACAGGTCAAATCACCGTCTGTGTAATCGCAGTATTGTGTGTGCATTTTGCGCCCTTATCTCCATTGCAAGCCCCAAGAATTTACGAGATCTGCTTAGTGCTGTCTATAGAGCGCCAGTCTAATCTGACAATTTTTACCAAATGGCGATGTCAAAGTGTGTATTAATTGGAGTATTTCAAAAGTGGTCAATTGGCCGTTTTACAGTTAGCGCCAATCTTGCTCCAAACAAAAAGTCGCCGGTTTCCCTGCGACCTTTTGCTTCTTCAAACCAGCACAGTTAGGATGTGCGGCTTTTACTTTTAGACAGCTTGTTTAGCGTGATCTAGTGCTTCAGCGCCTTTGGCTGCCATATCATCATAAAAATGCACAGCGGAGTCTTTGAGACAAGCTGCTTTTTCTCTAGCCTTGTCGGCGAGATCTGCAGTTTTGTCTTTGATTTCGTCACGCAGCTGGTTGCCGCTTTTGGGGGCGACAAGCATGCCGATACCGATACCTACTCCGATACCCATGCAGCATCCGACAAATCCGCCCAGAGCTGAACCGGCCGAAAAAGCCATCTTCATCTCTTGCGCATTGATTTCCCAGAGTTTTTTAACAACATTCATCTCAACTTCTCCGTGTGATTTATTTAGTGTTCGATTTATATATTGGTCACAATGATTGACGGCGAGTTGTTTATTCACCGTCATCTTTGACTATTAGGCGTTGCGGCTGCGGTTAAATCCACGCGATATCAGTGAGACGCAAAATACGACCACTGCACAACCCAAGATACAGGGGATGAGCGAGATACCACCTAGACTAGGACCGACTGAGCCCATCATATGACCGCCAACCCAGGCGCCAATGACACCAAATACAGCTGAAGTAAAGAAACCGCCTGGTATCACTCCTGGTACCATAGCTTCAGCGATCCATGCGCAAACTGCTGCAATGATCAGGAAGAAAATAAAACCTAAAATGTCCATGACTCGATTCTCCAAAATGTTTGTGGCGACATTGTTGAGACGGAACGCTTCATGCTTGGTTCCCCGAAGCGCTCCGAGGGATTTTTAGCGCACCTTTACATGTACGCTGGTTTGAGTAGTGGTACCGACCTTAGGCTTGTAAGCTGAGGTTTTTGTGGATACTTTGCTTGAGACTTTAGTGGCAACTTTTGTCTTAGCAACAGGCAGAGGGGCTGGATTACTTCTATTAATTTCAGTGTGTTCAGCTGTAGCTTCTGTTGTAGAGCCGTCAGGATTAGCTGTTACTTCGCTTTGTTTTGATTGGCTTACTGATTCGTCGCAAAGACCAGCCTGTGCTGTCATTCCCACGGCTGTCAGGACTGCTGTCAATAGCGCTAGTGTTGACGATGTGGCTCTTTTATTCATTTTGATACTCTCCAGTGTGACCTGGAGTTCGACGAGACTAGCCTGCCGCAGTTCCCCTGTAAAGCATAATTAACGGAGCGGCCTGGTGCCTGGCAGTGTTTGTGGCTGAGTTTGTTATTGGTTCAATGAGTGACCTGGTTCGGCTAACTCCTGACTGGAGAGAGTCCACAGACTGCTAGCAAATTCGGCATAGTCAGCAAAACCTTTGTCTTTATGAAGTAGCCCATCATCACCCAGGCAAAGCCGCAATCCTTTTAAGATAAGTGCTTCCTGGGTTGTTGTTAGCCAGGGTGCCAGCAAGAGCGGGCGCTTTAGCTGCAATAGCGGCGTTAGATAGGGTTCAAGTGTTGAGCGTTTAAAATTGATCTCGTCAATTAGCTCGGTATCAAGCAAGGATTGCCCGGGTTGCTCATCGATTGCAATGAGCATTTTGTCTGAGGCAAAGGGGTGTACGCCAGTCATTGTTTCAAAAAAAATGATACCAAGGGCCAGTAAGTCATCGGGCACAAGCAAAGGGTAATAAGCTGTGCTGGAGACCATGCCTTGCTCAATAAATCCACTGGCGCATTTAAGCGGACCAAAATAACCAGGATCTGTCAGTACGATTTGATCATCTGTAATAAGTATATTGCTTGGTTTTAGATTGCCATGATAAAAACCATGGCTGATGCCGAGTCGACCCAGTGTTTGAGCGCATTTGACAAGGTGAGTCAAAACCTCCAGGCGATCATTAGGTGCTCGAGTAGATATCATCTCCTGCAGTGTGCCACCACTGACAAAAGGCATTTGATAAAAGTTGAGACCCTCAATTGTGTCCAGCTCAGTGGCTGCTATCACAGCGCTATCGATGCAGCTGTTTAGTCTTTTGTACTGTAACTCTATGAGTGCGTTGCTATCTGGTGTTACAGGTCTGGTATCAAAAGGTTCTAGCTTTAGCACCATGGTTGAGTGGTCTCGTGGCGGTCTAGTCTCTGGTGTCACCACAAGCTCTTGCGGTTTAGCAATTTTGTAGACAAACTCAAACGGGTTGTTGGCTGCAGATGCTTCGAGGGTGCTATTTTGCCTGCCCAGGGCGGCAAATAAATAAGCATAGGAGTCGTTTTGCAAAAGACGTTTGATAAAATGCTGATTGATAGATTGACCGAGCCACTGAGTCCAGCTTTTGGGTGGATTGTGTGTCTGGCGCGGTACTCCGCTCAGGGCGATATTTAGCTCTTGCAATTCGTCCGAAACTGCGACAGGCACTTCCACCCCTGCTACCATGCAGTCCTGCACCATGGCTTCCAGTGCGGCTCGTTTTTGGTTGAGAGCATCCATACTGGTCACTTATTTGCCCTCACCAGCCTCTGGTTTTGCTGGATTGGTGCGCGCTGTTTTAAATTTAGGTACGTGCATTGTCGGTAAGGCATAGGTTGTTTCAGGTGGCGGTGCTATTGCTTGAGGCACTATTCGACCCACATCCTGGTGCGGTCTGGCACCAGGGGTTTTGAGTATATTAAGAGTACCACCCATGGCGGCACTGGCATTGATGCTGCGGCTCAATTCTTCGATATTGGCTGGTCTCAGCTCGGACAGTATGGCTTGCGTCTCGGCTCCGACAAAGCCACTGGCTGCTCCAGATATGGTGCCAGCGGTGCCTCGTTTGGCCAGGTGAGTCAGGCTAGATAGAGCAGTTGCTGGCAATTGGGATTCGTAGAGTCCAGCTGACTGGCTTAATTTTGACTGCATTTTACCAAAGGTGTACATGGCAAGTGCCCCGGTAACTGCCTGAGTACCGCGCTCTTGCCAGAGGTTTTGTCCGGCTGATGGTATCGCTATGCCGCTTGATAATGCTCCTGCCACTGAGAGTCGGGCGATTGATGCCTCAGCTGATGGTACCAGTGACATGCTTGCTGCAGTGCGACCCATACCTAGTCTGGTCATGGCATACATGCCCACCAAAACTGGTACCTTGCCAATACCAGTACCGATGTCTTGGGCGAATTTTTCGGTGGCAGTGGTGGGCGCAGCGGGCTTTTGTACTAGATCGCGCTCTTTGATGTCGGCGCCCATGCCTCGGCCGAGTTGCGAGACACCATTATATGTTTCTTGTACCAGGCTGTATTTGGCACTCTGCCATACTTCGGCAAAAACTGATGGATGCACATCACTATTTTGAGAGTTTTCACTCTCTACATTATGTTGTGATTTTGATTCGCCTCTATCGCTCACTATCCTAACCTTCTGTTATTTGCCGTTTGTTTTGCACTGCTATCGTCACTATCACTTCCATTTGATTGATTCAAGCGCGCTCATCGCTTCTTCTAAATAGTCTCCAAAAATTTCTGCCGGAGCGCTAAAATGCAGCTCCTGCACGGCTGTACCAGTTTTGTCAGTATCGATAAAAAGGCCTAAAGTACGCAGGTTGCTTTTGCGCCACACTCCGTCCAAAAATAGTACTGGTCTGCCGTTTAGTTTTTCGGTATAAATCGAATACGTGTCAAACCATTCGTCCACAGACGCGTCTCTGATTACCATTTCAATTAGTTCTTTGTCGGCAGCACTGACTTGATGTGGCGGCTCTTTTAAGACCCTTAAAAAGTCCTGACCGCTTTGATTGTCTATGCGTTTGCCCCGATAATAAAAAGTCAGTGTCACTCCTGTATTTTTGACAGGAGCATACTCAATGATATAAGGCGCATGATCTAATTTGCGTTCTGGTGCGAGATTGCACCAATCCAGCGGCATCTCCAGTTTTTTGACCTGACCTATGTCTTTGACAAGTTCTCGCTTCATCAATTGGTCCTCCCAATTGGAACTTGCACTGCAGGCTTATTCTGTTCACTTGGCGGTCTTTGCTCTCTTTGCTCTCGTTGTTCTCTATCTTTGCGTTCGTAGTAGGCTTCTATGCCCAGTTTTTCGCCGTAGAGTAAGGCTGCGCCTCCGCCTAAATATCCAGCTCCTATCAATGATCGCTGATAAACTTTGCGCATGGTTGGATGAGATTCAAAATATTTTGCCAGTCGGGTGGCATCAAGTGACTTGTAGAGGTCTTCTACGGGTATGCCTTTGTCCATAAAGTCATTTTTTGAGCCCCACTGATTGGTGAATTTGATTACGCCAGTGGCTGCGTCATAGTCTTGGACGTTGACTACATGCCAACCACCTCCGCCCCAGGCTGATTGCAGACCAGAGAACTTGCTAAATGGCGCTTTACTAGTGTGCACTTGCAGCACAACGGGCAGTTGATTTTCTTCTTTGAGCTTTTGCAGGCGCTCACCAAGCTCCTTAGCAGAGCTTGCATGTCTGTTAGAGATTACATAGTGGCTGGCGTCGTAGACAGCGCTAAACTCTCGGTTAGCTTTTATCAACTCATTAGTGTAGATATTGGGACTGTCAATTACATCGCCGTCATAGTCTTTTAACGGTACCCAGTTATCACCGTCTTTGTAGAGGATTCTCTCTTGGCTTATGGGGCGTTTAGCGGTGCCCACTTTGTCATAGACTGTCTCTCCAGGACCGGCTACGTGGAATATTTGATTGCCCTCATTGTCATAGCCTTTTACACCAGGCGAAACTTCAGTGAGTGGCTGACCAGCCGGGTCGTAGAGTTTGGTTAGATTTTGTTCCTCGGTCATGCCTTTGAGATTGCCAAACTGGTCATAAATCAGCTTGCCGCGGTCCTTTGGCGCGACTTCAAAACCCATTTTGGTGTAAGCCGTTTGATCTGGAGCTAGGCCACTGAGTTTTTTGCCATTGGCATCATAGAGTGCGGTAATGTGATTGTCTTTGTTGATGGCGCCAATGAGTTTGCGATCACTGCTATAAGCAAAATTGGCTTCTTCGATTTGACGACCTTTGAGTATTTTGGTGGTGGCAGTTTGCCAGTGGCTATTTAGTATTGCTACTTCCACTATCTGACTGCTCCAGTCGCGCGCTCCATCCCGTTTTAGTACGTTGCCACCACTTCTTTGTAATTGGAGGTTAATGGTTGCTTCGCCATCTGGCTTTATGCCTGCTTGCAGCCTGGCCATGTCGACAGTTTGACCGGAGAGAGTGACAAACTTGCCCGACTCTGCTATGTCCGCTACTATCTGTACGTTTTTGTCCGGATTGCGTGCATAGTTGCGGTTTTCGAGTGTGGTGACATTACAGGTGCTATTAGCGCCTTGATCGATACTACGTAAATCCGATGAGTGGCTCAGCATTTGCTCGGCCAGATCGGCTCTATCACCACGGGACAAAACAGCGGAGGGATTGTCGGCGAGCAGACGATTAATCTGTTTGTACGTCAAAGCTCTGGTATTGATACTGAGATTGCGGTCAAAAGCCTCAGTATCAAAGTTTTGTCTGAGTTTGTTAAAGCGTTCTAGTCGAGCTGGGTCGGTGAATGTTTCGCTGGCCAGTTTGTCGAGTCTAGCTTTTTCGTGGGATATATCGGCAGCGAGGTAATCCACTCTGCCGTTGCGTAGATGTAGTTCACGAGAGCCGTCCATACGGTCCAGTGTTACTTGCTCTTTTTTATCGCTGACCATGCGTAGCGAGCCGTCACTGTCCACGTAGACATGATCGGCTTCTATGAGAGTATTTTCGGTGGTGCCGTTTTCGACTTTTTCGTGATACCAGTTTTTGCCATCTTCGCTTTTGTGTATCTTATCGCCGCCGGTTAGTTTTGCACTTATTAGTTGCCCGTCGGAGTCATATTCAAAGGTCCTGCCCTTGCCGTTCTCGCTGGCGGATGTGAGTCTGCCATTTAGATCGTATACTCTTGTTGTCGCTTTTTCGCTATTGGTTATTATGGTTACACCATCGCGGTGTAGCACTGTGCCTTCTTTTGATTGTGCTTCCCAGCTGCCGTCAGAGAGAGTCTTTTTGTTGGTAAGCTCAGGCATCTCAAAAGAACGGGCTTTGCTGTCGCTCCAATCTCCTTGTGGGCGCGTACCTGTCACAGGCTCAAATTTGCCTGGCAAATCACCGGTCAATCTGCCACCTTTGCGCAAAAGATCTCTCATCTGAGCGCTTATCTCTTGGGCAAACTCAAAATCCTTGATCTGAGCCGATGTTAACCCGTTGTAGCGCAGTGCGTCCATTTGCTCAGTTGTGAGCTTGACACCGTTTGCATCCTTGCCAGATTTGAACATGTTTTGCTGTTCTGGTTCGAGAGGTTTTGGGTAGGTCAGGTCGGCATTGTAAAAGGGGATTGGTTCTCCTGCGGGATCTTTGCCTTTTGTCCTGAGCCATTGATCCATTTGGGCTCTTATGCCGGTCTCTTTGTCCTCAAGGATTTGGTTGCGTTGAGCGAGAGCTTCGTCGGCAAGCTCTCGACCTCTAGGACTGAGTACTGAACGGGCATCTGTAAAGCTGTCATCGATAGTCTTAACCGAGCCCCAAACGGTCTTATCGACAAATGATGAGCCTGGATATGGTGTGCGCAGGGCGACGATTTTGCTGGCACCAGTGAGAGTGGCATAGTTATCGATGGCATCGCCATCTATGAGCGTCTGAGCTACCTTAAACTGACTGATTCTTCTGTTTTGTTCTGCTACTGTTAATTGCTTAAACTCTGCTGATAGGGTGGGATCTTGAGGCACTGACCATTTGTCTATGCCGGCCATCTTGAGCACTTCTCTTTCTTTTGGGCTAAAGTCTACTTCCCAGTTGCCGTCAGCAGTCTGTATTTTGGGTGCTTCGTTGACATTGGCTATGTTGCGAATGACTGTTCTATTTTGCGAGTCCTTGCCGAGCATCGTGCTGAGAGTTTTACGCAATTCAGTAGCTTCTTGAGCGGTGATTTTGCCTGCTGCTTCTCTAGCACCGATGCCACCGTTTATGGAATTGTAATAGAGAAAGCCCATGAATTCGGGCGGGGCAATTTGGTGCTCTTTTATTGCCTGCACTATTGTGTCGATGCGCTCGGGCGGATAACCCTGTCTTGTCAGGACTTCTCTTGCCTGGATTGCGCCATCAAGATGGTGAGTGAAGAAGTTTGCCTGTACACCCTCGGGTGGTGGGAAGGCAAACTTGACAGAGTCTGAATACATGGAAGCTAACATGGCGTCTTCCATTTGAGTTGCTGTTAAATTGTTGGCACGGGCCGATTGCATCACCCGGCCAAGCTCGCCCTGAGTGTGGATCCAGTTGATTTCGGAGTCCGGATGCATGCGGTCACCAGCTCTGTATGCAGCATAATGCTGACGTACTTCGGCTAGATTGCGCAATATATTTTCTTTTTGTTGGGCACTGAGTGTGGTGTCGTTAGTAAGACTATCCAGTACTGATGTGTGCTTACCATCGGCACCGAGCCCTCTGACTTCTGTCAGGTCACCTTTGACTCGCTCGACGGCATCCTGCATCTGGCGCTCTGAGCTAATGGTTTTAAAGTTTTGCTCGACAGTTTTGTGGAATGGATCATCCGGTACGTTGAGTGATTCTTTAGGCACTCTTGTACCGTCGGAATTAAAGCGAGCGAGTATTTTGCCATCTCCGTTTTCACGGATGACGATTGAGCCGTCGGCATTGACCAATTTGACAGCGCTATTGTCGTAGGGCATAGAGACTTGTCCGTCAGGTGAAATCGTCACTGGACTGGGGATAACATCTTTTGATGTGCCTCGCTGGATATACCAGGTGTCTGTGCTGGATAGTTCTTTGACTGTGCCATCGGGACGGTGCAGAGTCACTGCTTCTGGTTTGACTGTGATAGTGCCAGATATGTCCATCGGGGTTACGTCGTCAAATCTGCTAAACTGCCAGTTGCCATCTTTGCCGCGACTGTAAAAGCCATCAACACTATTGACCGAATCTAGCTCACCTTTGCTGTAATTGAGAGTGGCACCATCAGGACGGTGCACAGTGGTTGGTCCTCCGGTGGTCGAGGCGGTAGTAATGGTGCCGTCCTCAGCAATTGTTACTTTGCCTTTCCACTCATAGCTGCCTTCAGGAGCGGAGGGATCCTCTTTCATCCAGGTTTTGCCATCTTTGCTGGATAGTTTTGTATGGGCAAATTCTATGGTTTGTTTGACTTCGCCAGGTACACCAGTGGGTTCGTAGCTAATTTTGATTTCGTTACCCATAGGTGGTCTAGATACACTGAGGATGCGACCATCAGCGTCCCTTTCTACCAGAGGTAGTTTGCTTGCGATATTGCCATCGGGCTGTTTAACGCTGTTGAGTTTACCGTCTACTCCGTATTGATATGTCGATTCACGGTTGCGCACATCAAATGTTCTGGTGATTTGATTGTGTTCGTTGATCTCGATGCGTGAGCCATCGGTACGTAGTATCTGCGTGGCGCCTGACTCTGACTTGATTTGGAGAGCACCATCTTTGAGTAATTTGGATTGTCCTTGTATCAAGGTGCCTTCTGGATGCTCGTCTGATTTTATTGACCAGGTCTCTTGCTTGCCGCCGGCAGCGCTCTCTATGCGCTGTATTGTATTGCCGTTGCCCTGGTGGATGGCTTTTACCTGTCCGTCTGTTGCGTATTCTATTTTTGCTGTTGTCCCTCGGTTGTCTATTGCTCCTGTGATTTTGCCAGTGCTATCTTTGATCAGGCTTGAGTTACTTTGTGCTACTTCCAGTTTTGTGCCGTCATTGCGGTAAACGGTAGCAGCACCGTTATTTTCTTTAAAGGTCAATGTACCATCAGCGTTAGCTGTCATTTTGCCCTGGACAGTGTCGCTGTAGCCTTGTTTGTTTGTTATTTGCCAGTTCTGTCCATCACTTGTCGTATAGCGTCTGCCGTCTGGCATGGAGACTGTCTGGACACTGCCTTCAAGTGGACCCGAGCCGTGATATTCCACTCTGGTGCTACCGGCAACATTGTCTATCTGTGTGACTCGTCCCGCTTCGTTGATTTTGACCGTGGCTGCTTGCGAGACTACCGCAGATTCAGTACTGGCTACTACGACTTTTTGAGCGTCTTCGACCCCACCAGCTGCTTGCCTGGCAAAGTGACCTTTAAATGACTGGTAGCTATGACCTAGACCTTGCATACCAGCCGACATCACGCCGCCGCCAATGGCTCCAGAGATTGCGCCTTCGGAGACATGAGTAATTACTTTGCCGAGGTTGGCTGCCACACTCTTGCGCGAGTCCCAATCAGTAATTCCTTCGACAGCTCCACCTGCACCGCCACCGATACCACCGCCGGCGGCATTGAGTGAGTGCTGCGTAAAGTTGCGTACAACACCTTCGCCCATGCGTTCAGCTACTTGCTGATTGAGTTTTTCGGCTAGTTCCATTACTGCCGCTTCGCGGGCGGCTCCTGTTAGATCTGGCGAGATTGCTTTATTGGCGAGCTGGACAAAATCCTTTTGGTCGAGTGATTTGGCGCCGCTGGCAAGAGTGTTGCGTACAATTTCTTTGGTACCGTCTTCTATAACCTTTTCGCCGCCTTCACGCAGGGCCGCTTGACCAATCTCCTGGATAGCAGCTTTAGAGGCTTCTTGCGCCGCTTTTTTACCGACACCAAAGACCATGGCGATTTCACCGGGTCCTATGGCTGAAGTGGCCGCTGTAATAGAGCCAATGGCAATGTCTTTTGAGACCTGGCTGATGCTAAAGTCATAGTCGTTGCCTTGTAGTGCAGTTTTGCTACCGACCTTAATTGCCGCGCCAGCTCCAGCCAGAGCCAGCAATAATGGAGCATCTGCACCACCTGTGACAATCAAGCTACCGATTGCGACGGCTGCTATCGTGCCATCTGCCACATAATCGGCTGCTGCTGCTTTAGCATCGATATGATTTTCTGTTGCTTGGTTTTGTAATTCAAGTGCGGACTTGAGCGCTTCATTTACTTTGTCCTTTATCGCTTGCTGTTGCTCTGGGGTGACATTCTGCGCCAGCGTCTGACCTGCTGCCAGGGCTTGTTCTACTTTGTTCTTTTCGGACAGAGCGCGTGTTGTCTCAAGCAGAGTCTCGTCTGCCTGGGCGCCAGTGCCGCTGCCCCAGACATTGTCTGCAACAGCTGCACCAAATCCACTGCGAGTGTTTTCGGTTTGGTCTTTTGCGATATTAACGCGGCTTTGGAGGCTGAGATTTTGGGTCAAGACTCGCGTGGCTTCTTCCATGTCTTTGGCGCCGAGCTTGCCTGTTAGATCGCCTTCCAGGCTGGCACCATACTTGGTTGCATATGCTACCTTGACTCGTTCTAGATCTTCTGGCTTGATTTCCTTGAGAGCAGCAACAATGTCCGCTGAGCCGCCCCAACCGACCGTTGCAGAGCGGATTTTATCTTCGGGTCTTTCTTCGCCTTGTATGGCTACAGCTAGAGCGACCTGTTTGCGGTCTTCCCCCAGGAAGCCGAGGACTTTATTTTGAAATGCACTGTCGTTTATTAAACGTTCTTTTTCTTGTGGTGTGGCTGCTTTGATGTCGTTATAAATTTGAGCCGTATCATCGCTAAACACGCCTTTGCTCAGATTTACTTTCTTCTCGAGGGATAGGGCGCCTGTCTCTACGTAAGGTTTGCCGAATTGCTCATAGTCAAGACCAAAAGCAAATTGCGTATGCTCTTTGAATTTTGCCGCCAACTCTTTGTCTGCTTGTGTTTGCGGATTGACTAGACGATCTCTTAAGGTCGGATCGTCGCGCATTGCTTTGTCTATTGCATGTACAACGTCTAGAGTCTTAGAGCCGTCATAATTTTGGATGCGGTCAAGATTGGCGATAACGTCGCTATCTGGTGCCTTGCCTGCTTTTACTAGATCGAGCATGCGTGTTGCCGCTGCTTGTCCCCGTAAGTCAGGGATGGCGCCTTTGATACTCTCATCGACTTGCTTTTTAAACTCTGCATCTTTGCGATATCGGTCTTGCTCTGATACAGACATGTTGGCAACGGCATCGAGCACGCCATCGCGATTGGACCCATACCAGTGCTTGTTGGCATCGATTCCGTTTAAGACCGATTCTTTGGCTCTGTCCTTGCCTTCGTTGTGATCTTTGCCCGACATCATGCGGTCATAGATTGCCATCGAGGTTTTGATCTCGTCTTCGCTTTTATTGAGTGAGCCCAGCATCTGCTTTAGTTCTTCGCGCCGCTCCGGGTGCGCTTTGGCATCATCCCACTGCGCCTTTGTCATTTCGCGGATGTCGGTATTGATTTTTTCCATACCGTCGTTGTAAATGGCGCCTCTATGTGTCGCTGTTTGCGTCACAATAGAGTCTTTACCTTTGGTCGAAATGAGATTTTCGAGGCGCAGTACTTCGGTTGGGTTGGTGGTATCAGTGAGTGTGTTGTGCAGATTGTCGTAGTAAGTTTTTGCCTTTTGAGCGTCCTGCGGACTCAGGTCTTTTACTGGTCGACCGGCTGCTAGCTCTTTGCCGTCATTGTATTGTTTGCGCTCCTGGTCGGTCATCTGCTTGATGGCAAGCTCAATGCCCTTGGTGTTATTGATCCAATGTTTATTGCTTTCGACTTGCGCTGCCGTACTCAGTTTGCCCTCACGCGCATAGTCCATCGCGGTTTTGGCTTCTTTGCCTGAGTACCAGTGGTCAAAGGCTTCTTCTATGCGTTTATTACCGTTATTGTCTAAAAATGCTTTTCTTGCTTCTGGTGAGGCATTCTTCATTGCTTCACTAAATGCTTGAGCGTCCTGATGTTTAAGAGCAATGTCAACTAGTGCACTGGTCTTTTGATCCGGTGTTTTGCCGCTTTTGTCTAGATAGACTGCCGCTATCTCTTTGGTGCTGGCTCCTAATCCATCATCCTTAAGCAGAGCATCTTCTAGCGAAACACCATACTCCTTTTTGTATTCGGCAGACATTTTGGCTATCTGTTCGGGAGTGTGACTGGCTAAAGTCAGTCTGATGTCCTTTTCGATTTGATCGTTGCTTCTGCCCTCAATAGTATTTTTGTGTTCCAGTAGGTTCTGGTGAATTCTTCTGGCATTTTCGTTTTCGGCGTTATTGTCTTTGCGATTGAGGATGTTGCGGAACTTATCCAGATCCGAGCCTTTTAAGAACTGAGACATCTCGCCATCAAGACTGGTTTTATACAATTGTTTGTAAATGCTGTCGATTCTTTTGCGGTCGTCTTCAGATTTACCTTCTAGGATTTTGTTTATAGCTTCTCTGTCAGCCCACCTGGCGATAGTGTTGTCATTGCCAGTGGCTTTGCGAATAGCCATGGCATCGGCTCTTAGCGCACTGTCTTTGCTACCATCGCTAATTTGAGGGCCTTTTTCACCCGGTGTGACTGGAGCGTCAACGGTGCCGGTGCGCTCACTTGTGGGCAGGCGGTCGGTTTTTTGAGCCGCTGGCAATCTATCGCCTTTGCCCGTAGCTGCAGCTTGGGTATCTCCGCCTGAGTTCGTTGGGCTCTTTGGACTCTCTGTTTTGGCCTGGCTTTCTGGTTTTGCCTGACTTTCTGGCTTGGGAGAACTCTCTGGTTTGGTGGAATTCTCTGGCTTGGCCTGACTTTCTGGCTTGGCAGGACCTTCTGACTTAACTGGGTGTTCAGGTTTAACTGGATTTTGTAGTTTAACCGGACTATCTGCCTTTGGCTTTTGCTCTTTACTCTCAGGCAGGATGATGTGCTTGCCTGCAATGATCAGGTCTTTGTGTTTAATGGCTTCATTGCCACTATTGGCTTTGACAATGGCATCGACAAAGCTTCTTACTTCTTTTGCTGAAGCATTCGGTCCGACTGCCTTTTGGGCAATCTCGCCTAGTGTTTCGTTCTTTTGGACTAAATGCGTTTTTGGCGACTTATCTGCTGTTGGAGTGGATTGAGTTTTGTCGCCTTTTTGTGAGTCAAACATTTCTACTTTGTGTAGATGACTGCTCTCGGGCGTGCGTTGCTGTTGCAAGATAGGCAGAGCTGACTTGTCCATCAGCTCTGATGATTTGACACTGGGTGTATCTGTGTTTTTGTCTGCGGCTTTGTCCTTAGCCGCAATCACAGATTTGTCGCCAGTGTTCTTGTCGCCCATTTGGTCCCCGGTGTGCGGTGTGTCGCTCCGCTTCCTATACCTCAGTCTATATACCCACCTGTATGAGACATCGGCCCCGTCGCACGGTGTTTGCCCCTCATATGGCCCCTTGGGTGTGGCACTATCCTGCCTGGGTTGGGCATTGCCCCCTCTAAGACTTTTATTAAATTTACTTGTCAAGCGTGCCTGCGCCCTGGCGCGCGGATTTTAACCGGGCACAAAAGGCGGATTTTTGATTTGCGGACCTGGCTATGGCTCAGCCGCTTATACTTTGCTTAACGGTATTATAAATGGTGGCGTAGTAGCGGCTCTGGTCGGCTGTGGGATGGCATCGCAGGCGGTGGCGCACTGGGCAAGTGGTGTTTTGCTGTGGAGGTGGTTTTGTCGCCACTGTATGTAGTGTCTTACCAGCTCTGGGCTTTGCGTGTACCTTGATGGGTCAATACCTGGGGCAATTGGTCGGCCGCGACAGCTACTCCAGCGCGACTCATAGGGGATGCGCCCACGTAGTAAGTGTAGGGCACCATTTTGCCGGTCATGGCACGCAATGCTGTTGTTTCGACCACATCGACTACGCTGTGGAGCGAGCCTACTACCAAGTTTTTGGCCGCTGCCGTCCCAAAAGCTGCTCCGGCTCCGGCGATGCCGCCTGCTACTATATCTGTGGTGCCTATGCCTATATTTTGGAGGGTTGCCTTTGCTTGCTCTAGCTCTTTGTCTGAGCGTCCTTCCGGTGCCGCTACGGTCTTGGCAGAGTTGTACCAGTCTTTGACGTTGTTGTAAGCGGCATAGCCGGCTGCGCCGATACCCACTGCCGCTGCTCCCACTGCTACTTCCGGCGCTACGAGCGCGGCTCCCACGCCCACCGCTACTCCCATAGCTACGTTGCCCACCACACGGCCCGGGTGATTTACTACTTCGTCTATCACCCCATTTGCTACTTCGCGAGCTACAGCCATGTAGCCGCCACTGGCTGGTTTGTCGTAGTTTGGTATGCTCGGCATATCGAGCGCGCTGCAGTTGTTTTGCGGAGCTGGTTTTGTCCTGTCTGCCTGGCTTACTCCGCTCTGGTTTTCTACTGCTAGATTGGCACTGCAGGGGCTATTTGCAGCAAGAGTGTTCTTTTCTAGTACTTCAAATACTGATGTAGGCATGGTGGGGACCTCAGTCAAGAAAATTTAGTAAGGTAGGGGTGTCCGATGGCTCAATATAAAATTTAGTCATGTCAAACCTATGGCGGCTAAATTAAATTGCCCATATTCCCAGTAGTGGGCTAGAGACAGGGGGCTCTAAGGTGCTTTGCTAAATCGGGGTAATTCGCTTGTTTCAATCCAATTGTTAGTGCCACATTGAGCACACATTGCTTTGGCGTAGGGACTTATTGTGTCAACGCCTGTCCTTCTTTCAATTGAGATTATTTTCTTAAACACTTTCGATGCTTCTACTACTCTACTTTCCATTTGATAACTATTCGCAATGGACATTAGTATCCATCGGGTTTTTCCTTTGGAATATCCAAAGATGCGTTTGTATATGTTCAAGCAAGCACTCAATAATTGATCTCTAAGCTCCCTATCTAAAGAGATTGCAGACTGACTTAGTAGAATTTCTGCAAATGTTATGTTGGTTGTTTGATTTTGTATTTCGCAAATTTTACGCGCCATATCGATTGTCTTAGCTGCTAATTCAAGATTTCCGCGAGACTCTTCTAGAGCAAAGATGCATAGGAGCAGTTCAGTTATTTGATCTTGCTGCCGTTGTGCATCCAGTGTTTGAAAGTGTTTTGTCAGGTGCTCTAACATCGTAACTGCTTGAGTCGTTTCGCGCGATGCAATATATCGATAGACTCTTGTAAGTGAAAGCTCAAAATACGCTTTTGTGTTTTGTGTGTTTTCTTCGGTCAATTGCGAGAAGCCACTCTCTATGTATTTGTCTGCCTGTTCGAAATTTCTTCCACCCACACTGATTAATGCCAGTTGATTATTTGCCTGGGCTTTAAGAACAGATGAGGCCTCCGCACAATTTAAAACATCTAGAAATGGTTCTTCTAACGCTGCTGAATCTTTGGAATCCAGTAAGTCACAGTGCTTTTTGACCAAGCCCAGGCAGTATAAAAATCGGGCTCTGAGATCACTGGAATCTGGCATTAGGTCCGTACTATTCAATAGACGCTTAGTAAGCTTTCTGGCTTGTCCAAACTCCTGGCTAGTGATTAAGTCTTCAACTTGGACGATGTCTTTGGTAGTAATTGTCATACGTGTCCAACCTCATTATCCATACATCTTAGCTGATAGCGAGTGGAGCCGGGCTAACAGGTGAGCATCGATTGTGATATTGGAATCAATGCGTTGTACGATGAAATGGAATCACTAAGCTGCCATCTTATTTAGGGCTTTGGATGCTGTACTGATCTGTCTGAACTATAAAGTTTTGGAAGTGACAAACTTCCCCGAGCTAGATATAGTTATTGTGGAGGTGCGTTTAATGGGCACACTGGATCCTCGATATCCCCAAATTAACGAAGATGTAGTTACTCATCACAATCTCTTCCATGTGGAGGCGACGTCCAAGTACATCGCCAAAATCCTCATTGCATTAGTCTTTACTTGCATTTTTTACGACATTATTTTTAGTCTCCATTTGTCCAGGAATGTAGATCCAATTTGGGAGCGATTTTATTTTGTCAATTTTTTGCCACCAATAATTAGTTTGTACTTCCTCGTTCGATTCGCAGTCTCCAGAACGAAGGTCTGCAATTGTGGACGTTCAATCAACTTTTTGAGTTTACCTGGTGATTCCGGTTTATTGGAGGCGCAACTGGTTGTAACTATTGCCGTTTTTACCTGTGTCGGCATTGGGATTTCCTTGATTTACCTGAGTAATGAGCACCGGTTTTTGGCCTGTGGATTGATTTTGATGGCGACCTCTATGCCGATACTGTATTTTATTTTTAGTGGCAGGCTAAAAAGCTTGCAAATACTAATAGATGTGGCTACCAATCCCGACTTGAGAGCTGGAGATTTGGATGGTCTCAAAGTTGATGACTTAGATAAATGCGCAGAGATAGCCCGAAGATTTGGGCACCATTCAAACCATTTGCTAATTTCCGCTAAAGCAAACAATTATGATAGGTAGCTCGTAAAACTCACTATTGTGGTGCACCAAAGGCACTCAGTAGCATTTCGTACTGCATGCGCACTCTTGTGTCCTGGATGTCTTCGATATTCATGCGTGTCAGATGAAATGTTATCGGCTGACCGCGCCTTATCACAGTCAGATCAATCGGTGTATCAGCTTTGCCGGCACAGACTTGCCAGAGGATACGCTGATCATCACCAGGTTTGAAGCGATAACCATTAGCCTCGTACATAATATCGCCCGGTGCTATACCAGCAAGAGCGGCTGGACACGTGGGATAGACACCGGTGATGACCGATTGTCTGCCATCCAAAAAAGAAATAAGCGTTAGACCGATGACGCCGTAATTGAGCTTGCGAAAATAATCTGGCGACAAATTAGGGCGACGGTTATGCAGCGTAAATGTTTGACCGGTGGCGTCAGTCCTGATGGTGGCACTAAACAAAGAAGTAAAAACGTTTTTTGCTTTGTTGCGCTGCATCATATCGATCAGTCCGCCCAGATCAACTGTTGCTGTGCCATTGTTGTCTAAGGCTTGTCGTTCAGTGGGCAATTGGCTTTGAGCGGGTCCATTGTCATCTGCTGGCTGTGGCACTCTGGTTGAGTGGCTCACTTGACCATTGAGGACCTGAGACTTTGCTGCCGCTGGTCTATCTCCATCTGGTAACGGAGTAAGGTCCAGGGTGCCCTGCTGGGTCTTAAAACTGGCATCTTCCGACGACCTTTGTTGTGCCCGGGCCTGGTTGAGATCACTTGGCACCAAAGAGCTTGCCACCGTCAGGATGACCAGTGACCATTTTGCAAGTTTTTGGCTTTGACCTGACATAACTGCCCTCGGCTCTAAACATCTAATTGGCACAAGAGTGTTACTTTAGCTTGCCAGCTTTTAGGCCCGCTTGCCAGTTATTTCCAATTTTGCCATAAAGCAAAAGAGCCGCATCGCTGCGACTCTTTTGTTTAAATCATTTGCTTGTGCCTTGTGGCAATTAAGCTTTAGCCGCCTGAGCAGCTTCCTTAGGAGTTGGCGCTGCTTTAGGTGTGATGACCTTAACAACGATTTCATCATGAGGATTGAGGATTTTGATTTTGCTATCTACTTTGAGTTGACCAAAGTGGATGCTGCCTTCCATGTGCTCGATGGTGGTCATGTCTACTTCGACATAATCTGGGATGTCGTTAGGCAGGCACTCGAGTTCGGCTTCCTGGTAGTTTTCTACGATTTGACCGCCAGCTTTGACGGCTGGGCAATCGCCAACAAACTTGAGAGGTACAGTAACTGTGAGCTTTTTGTCCAGGTTTACGCGATATAGCTCTACGGTGTAAACAAAGTCACGTGTGCTCTTGCGCTGTACTTGACGGATGATAGCGTTAACTTTTTTGCCATCATAGTCGACTTCGAGCATGTGAGAGTAGGCGGCAGCTGGCAACATTCTGAATTCCTTAGCATCCAATTGGATGTTTTCGGACTCTACACCGGCTCCGTAGAGGGTGCCAGGAATGATGCCTTCCCGTCTCAACTGGTTGGGGGTCTTAGCGTCACGCTTATTGACCGCCAGTTTGATTTTCTCCATGACTCTTATCCTAAATCTTTAAGTTTGGTGCATTTATGTACTACTGATCACCAGAGCGAAATCGCCAAAGCGAAAAGTGGAGCTGGGGCGCAAGGATTCGAACCTCGGAATGTCTGGACCAAAACCAGATGCCTTACCGCTTGGCGACGCCCCAATGGAAGCTCCTCATAACCGTTAGGTCAGGAGGTAACATCGCATTCTATTGAACTATATGCTTCTGTGTCAATGCAAAAATACCTTCTATGCCGCAATGTTAATTGCCGCTTCAAGATTTGCATTTAATGTTATGCCATTGGTCTGACATGACCAGCCTGCTCAAGTAGCGAGCGGGCAAAGCTGAGCGACTCTTCCGAGTCATTTCCACTAGCCATGGCGGCCAGAGATCTTAGGCGCATTTCATCATCAAGTTTGCAAACAGTGACGAGGGTATCGTCTTTGCGATGCTCTTTCTTGACTTCCAGGTAGTTGTCAGCTACTGCCGCCACGATAGGTTGGTGCGTAATACATAAGATCTGATGACTGGTGGAGAGGTGTGCCAGTTTGTCGCGCACGGCGTTGAGCACACGCCCCGATAGCCCGGTGTCGATCTCATCAAATATAACTGTAGAGACCTGGTCTGCTTTGGCAAAAATAGTCTTAATCGCCAGCATAATGCGTGATAGCTCACCGCCACTGGCAATTTTGCCGAGCGGCTGGGGCGGCTGGCCGGGGTTTGGTGTAATTAAAAACTCAAGTTTGTCGAGCCCTGTGGGGGCGCAATTTTCGAGGGCATTAAAAGCGATTTCAAAGCGACACTTTTCCATGCCAAGATCTTTTAGATGGCCTTCTACCTGACTCGATAGAGTTTTGGCTAGCTTCTTGCGACGAGCCGAGAGGTCTTCTGCTTTTTCTTTGAGTTCGCTATTTAGTTTGCTCAACTCTTCTTTTATCTTGTCAGCTTCCAGTGAGCCGTTTTCCAGTCTTTCTACTTCTTTGGCGAGGACAAGCTCTTTAGCTCTGGCATCAGCGAGAGTGGGTCCATATTTACGTTTGATTGTAGAGAGTAAGTTGGCCCGGTTTTCTAATTCGGTAAGGGTTTCTGGATCTGTATCAAGACTATTAGAGTATTTGCGCAGGGCGATGGTTGCTTCTTCTACATGAGCCAGCCCGCTACCGAGAGTCTCCAGCACTGGGGCTAGACTGGGGTCAAAGCGCATAGACTTTTCTACTTCACTGATAGCCTTTTGGATTAAGTCCATAGCACAGGTATCATCTGTGGTATCACCACCACTAAGACATTCTTGTGCTGTCAGTGATTGACTTTGCAAATCTATAGCATTGACGAGCACGCTGATTTCGCGCTCTAGCTCTTTGTCTTCATCATCGCTAAGTAGCTCGGCATCGACTAGCTCGCCCAGCTGAAATCTAGAAAAATCAAGTGTCCTGAGCCTGTCTTCTTCGGACATGGTCAGTGAATTTAGCTCGTCGGCAAGATCTTTGTGGCGAGCATAAAGTGAGCGCACTTTATCGAGTAGCTTGAGGTGAGCCTCGCCGCCGAGCCCATCGAGCAGCTCCATCTGGCTGGCTGGTGTCATCAGTGTGCGGGCTTCATGCTGGGCGTGGACAGTGAGCAACATCGCTCTTAACTCACCAAGCAGGCTGTTATTGACCAGGGTGCCATTGATACGTACTTTTGAGCCGCTCTTGGTGATCTCGCGTGCCACGATAAGCTCAGTATTGTCCTCATCGAGCAGCTCTTGTTGCTTGAGCCAGGCCATCACCTGGGGGCTGGCCTCAAAGCTGGCCTCGATGGAGGCTTTGTCTCCGCCCGGACGGATAATTGACGCGGCAAACTTACCACCCAGCACTGCGCTCAAGGCATCTATCAATATCGATTTGCCCGCTCCGGTCTCTCCAGTGAGGACGTTAAGTCCCTTGGTCCAGTGCACTGTTGTGCTGTGAATCAAAGCAAAATCTCTAATCTGTATACTCTTGAGCATGGATTGTATATCTACTCGTGGTGGTATTGGCGGTGTCTTATGCTTTTGCTAAAGCGGGACGGGGCGCAGGTTTGGCTAAATAATTACCGGACGCTGACGGCCTATATCATAGCCCGATTTTGGCGCTCGTAAAGTAGTGAAATTACTATATGAGATTGCGAATTTATTTTTTGAGCAGGTTGGCTAGATTGATAGCCAGCATCTCTAGCTGACCCATTGCTTCCTTAAGCTCCAATTTTTGCTCATCAGTCAAATTAGGCTCGGTGGCGAGTGCCTCCAAGCGCTTATTAAGTGCGTCTATCTGAGCCGGTCCGATGGTGCCTGCGTCATGGTCTGTGCCACCGCCATTGCCACCATTTTGATGCAGTCTGGCGTTAAATGCTACGACATTGCTGTCTTCGATACCACGCAAGTCAGCCTTGTCTGCGAGCTTTACCGGCAAGCCATCACCATCGGTGCGGTAGCCGCGATTAAACAGTTCCTTTTTTACATCGGATACTGTGATCTCGTTTACTTCCATTGGCCCTTTGCATAGATTGAGCCAGTTGGGTGTGACCAGTGCTTGTCTGACTACGACATCGAGCACCATCTCGCGGATGGTGGGCTTCTTAGCCTTCGCTTTTGATTCTTCGCTTTGTCCTGGTTTTGGTTTTACCAGCTTTTTAAGTGGTGCTAGATTGACACCACATTCGGGGCAAAAATTCCAATTCCACTTAGCTGATTGGCCTGATGCTGCATCAGTGTCGCCAATTTCAAGATCGCAATTTTCGCAGTTCATCGACTTCCTTAAGCGATCCGGTCATAGCCTATCTACATCATGCCTTAAGACGCGCACCTTGAGCTTTGAGCTGTAAGCGCCTCAATTTATACAGCCGCTAGTGCTGCATGATTGTGGATGCTTACTTGTGCTGCTACCTTTTTGGCGATTTCCATAAAGGCCAGTGTTACTGGGCTATTAGGGTCGGCTGCCACAATTGGCACGCCGTTGTCGCCACCCATGCGTACAGCTGGGTCGAGTGGCAATTCACCGAGGAAGGGCACTTCGCTTTCTTCGGCAAGCTTGCGACCGCCGCCGCGTCCAAATATTTCATACTGCTCGCTGGAGCCAGCTGGCTGGAAATAACTCATGTTTTCGACAAAGCCCAAAATCGGTACTTCCATCTTTTGGAACATTGTCAGACCGCGCATGCCATCGAGCAAAGCAACGTCTTGAGGAGTGGTGACAATGACACCGCCGGAGAGGCTGGTGCTATTGGCCATGGTCAGCTGTGCATCGCCAGTGCCTGGTGGCATGTCGACGATAAGATAATCAAGCTCGCCCCACTCAACATCACGCAAAAACTGCTTGATGCCTTTGTCGAGCATTGGTCCTCTCCAGATAAGCGGTGTGTCTTTGGGTACAAAAAACGCCATGGAGATGCATTTTACGCCGTGGTTTTCGGCGGGGATGATGCGTGAATCTTTAGCCTGGGGCTCGTAGTCAGCAACACCCATCATGATTGGTACGTTTGGTCCGGTGATGTCAGCATCGAGGATGCCGACTCTGGCACCGAGCTTGGCTAGAGCCACAGCCAGGTTGACCGATACTGTGGATTTGCCAACGCCGCCCTTGCCTGATGTCACAGCGATAAGGTGACGGATACCGGGGATTGGCTCTTTGCCTGCATTTTTCTTCTGGTTAGCTACTTGAGCTGTTGTTTCCATTTCCACTGTTTCGACGCCAGGCAATTGTCCTACGACGTCTTTGCACTCTTGCTCCAGTTTTTCTTTGACTGGGCAAGCCGGAGTGGTCAGTGTCAGCTTAAAGAAGACTTTGCTGCCAGTGATTTTGATGTCAGAAATAAAATTGAGCGTGACGATATCGATATTGAGATCGGGGTCCATGACTGTGGAGAGCGCTTTTTTGACATCGCTTTCTGTGGGACCTGATTTCTTCATTCCAAACATAATGCACCTTGAGCAACCTTAGATGCATTGATCATAGCCTGTACGCAGGCGTCTTTCGCCTTCCCTAATAAATTATTGAGGCTTTTGTGCCAGTTTGAGCGCCTGATTGAGGTTGTCTTCCGTTATTTTTATGTCAGGATGACCAACATTTAAGAGTTTGGTGCGGATGGCAAGAGCCTGGCGGTAGTATGCCACCGACTCTTTGGGCTTACCCTGGGCTTGATAGATTGAGCCCAGGATGTTGTCGCACTCAGCTATTTCGTGATGCTCAGCCGGCAGAGTTTTTTTCTGGATGGCGAGGGCTTGCAGCCCCAGTTTTTCGGCTTGCGGATAGTCTTTTTGCAATCGCTTAAGCTCTGCCATACCCATCAGTGTTTTGGCTGTCAGCCTGTGATTTGGTCCAAGTTTGGCCAGCCGTACTTTGAGAGTCTTGGCAAAGTATTGCTCGGACTCGGGGTATTTGCCCTGCTCACGGTAGAGCGATGCCAGGTTGTTGTAGTCGCAGGCTGTGTCCGGATGGTCGCTACCGAGGGCAGCCAGATCTAGAGTCTCAGCGGCTTTGTAGTACTCTGCTGCCTTGTCCATGTCTCTGGTGTCAAGATAGACCCGGCCTATGTTTGCCAGCAGATAGGCGTTTTGGACATCGTTTTTGCCCATGTTCTTTTGCACTATGCCAAGGGCTTGATTGTAGAGTTTGAGCGATTCTTGATAGTCACCGCGCTCGCATTTGAGTTTGGCATAGCCTGCTAGTAATTTGGCGTATTGTGTTGAGTCTGGCTGTTTGACTTTGTTTTGCCAGAGATCAATTGATGTTTTGTACTCGGCCTCCGCCTCATCAAAGCGCCCCATCTCGCGCAGGCAGGCGGCAAAATTATTGTGGATAACGGCTGTCTCTGGGCGATTCGGTCCAAAGTTGACCTTGGCTGACTCAATAGTCAATTTGTAAAACGGCTCGGCCTCGCGGTAACGACCCTGCTCTCGGTATAGCTCAGCGAGGTTGTTTGTCGCTCTCACTGTGCGTTTGTCTGACAGATAGTTAGCGCCAAACTTTTGACATTCGCTGTAGGCGCGCTTGAGATGATGCTCTGCTAGAGGATAATCACCGCGCTTGTATGCGGCATCAGCACTGCCTATCTCGCCATAGTATGGAGTGCTTTGCACCGCAAGAAAGAGCGCATAAGCAAAAGTAATGCCATACACACCTCGTCTGTACCAGATGTATTTGGGATTATCGAGCACTTTTGTTTTAAAAGCGCGCTGCCAGTTTTGAATGGTCTGAAGTTTAGACCGCTCAGGTTTTTGCATGGTTTTTTAGGGCAAAGCAAAGCCAAATGGCTCGGTAGTAAGTCAGGCTAGCTTACCTTACTTTTGCAAGAAGTCAAGAGCCTATCTAATCGACAGAGTGCTGAGCAGGAGGTCTTCAAAGCCCTGTTTGTTGACTTGGGTGGCGACTTGCACCTTGCGACCAAAAAGCGCCTGGTTGGTGCGACCCATTGTCTTGCCCGAGGTGGATACGTCGATTTTTATATCCTTAAAGGTAAACAGACTGGGCTCGATAGCTACCGCAGCAGTTATCGTATCCCAAAAATAATAGTCAAAGCCTTTGACCAGTGACCAGAGTGTGGCTGCCAGGGCTGAGGCCTTGGAGTGCTCTGACTGGGCTTCGAGTTTGCCTAAAAAGTCTTTGGTCACTGGCATCTCATTGGTCAAATCGAGCGTAACCAATTTGATTGGTACTTTGCTGTCGACTATCTGTTTAAATGCCAGTGGGTCGGCATAGACATTCCACTCGGCAGAGCCGTCGTGACCTGTTTCTTCGACATTGCCTTTGACCGAGATGGCTCCGCCCATAATGATAAATTCGGAGATTTTTTCTTTAAGCTCTGGGTGCTTCTCCAGTAGCTTGGCCATATTGGTCAGTGGACCAGTTGATACCACCGTCAGTGGCGAGCGGCTGTTGGAGAGACAATCAAGAAATACCGAATCAATACGGCGTGGCTTGCCCTGCTGATAAGTCTTTTTGAGGTAGTTGTCGCGGAAGAGCGGCAACTCATTGATGATATATGACTCGCGACGCCAGTTGTCGGGAAAGGGATTTGGGATCTCGTCCTCGGTCAGCGCAATCTCTGGTCCGTCGATGTCGAGTAAGGTTGCTATTTTTTGTGTCGCTTCAAAAATCTGTGGCGCATAGCAGTCACCATTGGTAATACCAACAGCTTGCAAATCGATCTCTGGACTTAACCAGAGCAAAATGCAACTGAGCAGATCATCGACGTGACCATCATGGTCATGAATTACGGTTTTTGGCATATCCCCAGTGTACTAAGCTGGATGCCTGGTGTCATTAAAGGGTATGTCTAAAATTGAAGTTAAAGCAAATCGTAAAGGTCGCACCTGACTAGAGGATTCCAAGCTCCATGCGAGCGTCCTCAGATGCCATGGTGCGGGGATCCCAGCGTGGCGACCAGACCAGTCCGACATTGACGTCTTTAGCCCAAGGCAGTTTTTTGATAGCTTGATGGCATTGAGCCTGGATTACTGCGCCCACGGGGCATGCCGGTGATGTCAGTGTCATTTTGACATCTACTTTTGAGCCATCTTCAATTTTTACTTCGTAAATCAGGCCGAGGTCGACAACACTGATGCCAAGTTCAGGGTCCACCACTTCTTTCAGTGTTTCATAGACCAGATCTTCATGCAAAGTGGACATTGATGCAACCTCTATTTCTTAACTGTGTCGAGACCCTGCAATAGTGTATTCCAGGGCAAAAGCGCACATTTGATGCGCACCGGATACTTCTTGACACCACGCAAAGCTTCCAGGTCTTCCAGGTCGTCTTCCATGGCTTCTGTGTCTTCTTTGGTAAGCATCATCGTCTTAAAAGTGTCGATAATCTCTCTGGCGCGCTCCACAGTCTGACCCATGATTGCCTCTGACATCATCGAGCCAGATGCAGTGTTAATCGAGCAGCCGTGAGCATTCATCTTGATGTCTTCGATCAGCCCGGCGTCATTTACCTTGAGGTACAAAGTAAGCTCATCGCCGCAAAGAGGATTGGTCCCCTCGACTTCGGTTGCGCCTTCTATGCTGCCGTGATTGCGCGGGTTGTGATAGTGGTCCAGGATTGTCTCTCTGTATAGATCATCGGATAGCGACATTACCCATCACCCTATCGGCTTCTCTTAGAGCAGCCAGCAACATATCAACTTCTTCAAAGGTATTGTAGATGTAAAAGCTCGCTCTGGCCGTGCCCATAACTTTTAGATCTTTCATCAGGGGCTGGCAGCAGTGGTGACCAGCACGGATGGCGATACCGGCATCGGACATTATCTGCCCGAGGTCATGGGGATGGATGTCTTTGAGGTTAAAGCTAATTACGCCACCGCGTTTAGTGGCATCGTGTGGTCCGTAGATTTTGATTTCTGGTATTTCTTTGAGACGGTTGAGTGCGTAGCGAGTGATTTCTACTTCGTGCTCGCGCACCACATCCATACCGATTTCTTTGAGGTATTCCACTGCCACACCACTGGCGATGACGTCAGCGATATTTGGTGTGCCTGCTTCATACTTCCAGGGCAGCTCATTGTAGCGAGATTTTTCGCGAGCCACACTCGAGATCATATCGCCGCCATACATATATGGTGGCATGGCATTGAGCAATTCTTTTTTGCCCCAGAGTACGCCGACTCCGGTGGGTCCGAGCATCTTATGCAGGCTAAAGACATAAAAGTCACAGCCAAGCTCTTGCACTGATGTCGCCAGGTGCGGCACACCTTGTGCGCCGTCAATCAGGACTATGGCGCCAAACTTGTGAGCAAGATCGGCCAGCTCTCTAGCTGGTGTGATTGTGCCAAGCACATTGGACATCTGTGTAAAGGTGACCAGTTTGGTCTTGGGGCCAATCAATTTGCGTGCACTGTCCATGTCGATTTGACCGTGCTCGTCTAATTCCAAAAATACTAGCTTGGCTTCGCGCTCGGCAGCCAGTACTTGCCACGGTACTAGATTGCTGTGGTGCTCCATTGGTGAGAGCACAATCTCGTCGCCAGGCAGTACATTTTGTCTGCCCCAGCTTTGCGCTACCAGGTTGATGGATTCGGTGGCGTTGCGGGTAAAAATCACTTCGCAAGAATGCTGTGCACCAATAAATTGCTTGATGCTCTCTCTGGCACCTTCGTATAGATTGGTTGATTCTTCGGAGAGTGTGTGGATACCGCGGTGGATATTGGCATTGTGTCTGGAGTAAAAGTTGCTGAGACTATCGATTACTCTCAGTGGCTTTTGTGATGTCGCGGCGTTGTCTAGATAGACGAGACGTTTCCCGTCGATTTCCCTTCTAAGGATGGGAAATTCTTTGCGTATTTTGCTGATATCTAGACTGGACATGGCTTCCTTTACTATTGTCACTTTATTTTTAGCGCTCAATTACTTGGATGGGGAATTTAGGCTTTGTTGCTGTCGGATTATTTGTGCTCTTGCCTCAACAACTCATACTGAAACGAATATCTCGTTGCCTCTTACCTCGACAGGATAAGTCGGCACAGGTAACACCGCCGGTAAACACATGGCTTTGCCTGTAGTCACATCAAAGCGCGCACCGTGGCGCGGACACTCGATCTCACAACCCTCAAGCTCGCCATCACCCAGCGGTCCATCGTCGTGGGTACAGACGTCTTTTATGGCGTAAAAGCTACCGGAGACATTGCAGAGAGCTATGCGAGTTTTTTTGACATCATATACTTTGACAGTTGATGCTTTTACATCGCTTACATCGGCTACTTTGACAAAGTCCGGCATGGTTACAACCTAGTCGCTCGCTTCAGCTCTGGTGCCGCGTATTTTGTCGGCTACCAGTTTTGACATCCACTGGGCGACACCAGTAATCGGTATGGTGTCCAGTACTTGTTGGAAAAATCCAGTAACGATCATTTCTTCAGCCTGGATGAGAGTCAAACCACGGCTGTTGAGATAAAAGAGTTGTTCTTTGTCGACTGGTCCGACAGTGGCTCCGTGTGAGCATTTGACGTCATCAGCGAGGATTTCTAATTTGGGGATGCTATCGGCTCTGGCTTCAGTACCGAGCAACAAGTTTTTGTTGGACTGATAGGAGTCAGTGCGTTGAGCGATTTTTTCGACTTTGATGATGCCTTGATAGATTGATGTGGACTCATCTTTGAGGGCCACTCTAAAGACGATATTGCTATTGGTATCAGTAGCGGTGTGGTCGGCAATGGTGTTGTAAGCAAAGTGCTCATCACTATCGCCCAGTACTACGCCATTGACGCGAGCTGTAGCGCCTGGTGCGGTGAGGATAGTCTCGATGTCAGCTTTGATTTGTTTGGCGCCCAGTCCTGCTGTGGTGTAATCAAGAGTGGCGTCTTTGCCGATAAAGGCTTTGATGCGATTGACGAGGAATACTTCTTCGCCCATATTGCTTACTTCAGCTACCGAGACATTGGCTCCAGCTGCCAGGTGCAACTCGATTGAGGCATTGGCGAGAGTGATTTGACCTTCTGCCTGTGCGCTCTCTTGCGAACCGATCATGGTGACAAAATTGACTTTGCTGTTTTCTTCGGCAACCAGTATCACTTTGGGAAATACTGCCTGACCAAACTTTTCGGCTTCACTATCTTTGCTGCCTTCGGCTTTGGCAGCGGCTTCTTTAGCCTTTACTGGCAAATTGACCATAAAGACAAAAGGCAAATCGATAGTGGTGTTTTTAGGTACTCTCAAATAGAGACCATCGGTCCAGAGAGCTTGATTCATCAAGGTAAATTTGTCCTTGAGACCAGCGCGCTCTGTGGTGATTAGCCCTTTGAGTACATCGGAGTGCTGCTCCAATGCGGTCTTGAGTGGGGCAAAGACAACGCCCTTGTCAGTTAGAGCTTTGTCTACAGTGTGCGATTTGCTACCGGTTGCATAATCCTCTACATAGACACCAGCCAAGTCGCCAAGGTTGGCTTTAGCTGATGTGAGCAATTCGAGAGTTATTTCTTTAGCTGCTTTGGCAATGGGCTCGACAGCTGTCAGCTCGCTCAAGTCCAGGGTGTCAACGATAGTAGTGCGCCAGTCTTCGGTCTTGCCGGTAGGCATGGGACACTGCAAGTAGGCTTCCCATCCGGCCAGACGATTGTCTTTGAGCCAGGTAGGCTCGCCATTGATGCGGCAGAGATTCTCTACTTCTTCCCTGGCTATGGTGTTGCCCTGCTTGGAGTCTGACATTGCTTTCGCTTCTTCCTTTTGACTTGTTACCGATTTGCTTTGCAGCGTCTTTTGTTGCTTTGCCTCGCGGCATCTTTTGCTTTGTCGGCTAGTGGCAGTTGCCGCCAGCCGACGAGTTTTGATTAGCCGACTGAGCCTTCCATTTCGAGCTGGATCAATCTATTGAGTTCGACGGCGTACTCGAGTGGCAATTCTTTGGTGAATGGCTCGAAGAAACCGTTGACGATCATCGCAGTTGCTTCGTCTTGAGTCAGACCGCGGCTCATCAAGTAAAACAGCTGCTCTTCGCCAACCTTGGATACGGTGGCTTCATGCTCGATGTTTACTTCTTTTTCGTCGATTTCCATGGTCGGATATGTATCCGAGCGTGATGTCTCATCAAGCAAGAGGGCGTCGCACTTGACCGAGGATTTGACATTGGTTGCACCGGGCGTAACTTTGATCAGTCCGCGATATGAGGTGCGTCCGCCGTTTTTGGAGATGGACTTGGAAATAATCTGTGATGTCGTATCTGGTGCAGCGTGCAATATCTTGGCGCCAGCGTCCTGGTGTTGATCTTCGCCAGCAAAGGCGATGGACAACACTTCACCGTGAGCTCTTGGTCCCATCAAAAAGATGGCTGGATACTTCATCGTCAGCTTGGAGCCGAGGTTGCCGTCTACCCATTCGACCTTGGCGTCTTCGTGTGCAACAGCACGCTTGGTGACCAGGTTAAATACGTTTTTGGACCAGTTTTGGATGGTCGTATAACGTATGTGTGCGCCTTTTTTGGCGATAAGCTCAACTACAGCGGAGTGCAGAGAGTCTGAGCTATATGTTGGAGCTGTGCAGCCCTCGATATAGTGCACTGAGCTGCCTGGTTCGGCAATGATCAATGTGCGCTCAAACTGACCCATGTTTTCGGCGTTGATGCGGAAGTAGGCTTGCAGAGGGATTTCTACATGGACGCCTTCTGGCACCCAGATAAAGCTACCACCGGACCAGACTGCCGAGTTGAGAGCGGAGAATTTGTTGTCAGCGGTTGGGATTACCGTGGCAAAGTGCTTGCGCACAATGTCTTCGTGCTCTCTCAGTCCTGAATCCATATCGAGGAAGATAACGCCTTGAGCAGTCAAATCTTCGCGGATTGAGTGATAAACAACTTCTGACTCGTATTGAGCCGATACGCCAGCCAAAAACTTGCGCTCTGCTTCGGGGATGCCGAGACGGTCAAATGTGTTTTTGATTTTGTCTGGTACATCTTCCCAATTTTTTTCGTTGCCCATGCTGGGTTTGATGTAATAGAAGATGCTGTCAAAATCTATCTCATTGAGCAGATGGCAATTGCCCCATGTAGGCATGGGTTTTTTGCGGAAGATATTGAGAGCTTTGAGACGAAAATCGAGCATCCATTCGGGCTCTTTCTTCATTTCAGAAATTTTGCGGACGATTTCTTCGGTAAGACCACGACCTGATTTGAAGATGTAATCTTCTTTGTCGCTAAAGCCGTACTTATAATCGTTGCCGATTCCCTCCAGAGCAATCTGGTCTTTTGTCAGATCTTTGGATGATTCAACTGCGGACATGTGAAGCCTCCTAATCCAACTATTTAGCTGGCGCTGTTAGTTCTTTTGTGACCCAATCGTAGCCACGGCTCTCAAGCTCAAGAGCCAGCTCTTTACCGCCAGTAGCAACGATTTTGCCATCCTGGAAGACATGCACAAAATCAGGTTTTACGTAGTCGAGCATGCGCTGATAGTGGGTGATGAGGAGCACTGCGGTCTCTGGATTGACCAGTGTGTTGACACCCTCAGATACGGTCTTGAGTGCGTCGATGTCGAGACCAGAGTCGGTCTCATCGAGGATAGCTAGCGATGGCTTGAGCATTGTCAGTTGCAAAATTTCCAGGCGTTTCTTCTCGCCGCCAGAGAAGCCATCATTGACATAACGTGAGAGAAACTCATCTTTGACGCCCAGCTTAGCCATAGCAGCCTTGAGCTCTGTGCGGAACTCTTTGACTGGGATGTCTTTGCCGCGGCGGGCATTGGTGGTTTTGCGCAGGAAGTTTGAGACCGAAACCCCTGGAATCGCCACTGGATACTGGAATGCGAGTGAAATGCCGAGATTGGCTCTGACGTCTGGGGTCAGTTCGCCGATTTCTTGACCTTTATATAGCATCTTGCCGCTAACGACTTTGTAGCGGGGGTGACCCATCAATGTATAAGAGAGAGTGGACTTGCCCGAGCCATTGCGACCCATGATGGCGTGGATTTCACCGGCATTGATGGTGAGATTGACACCCTGGAGGATCGGTTTATCCTCGACATTGACGTACAGGTCGATGATTTCGAGGATCGGAGCGGTAGTCTTTTCAGCGGTCATTGGAGTGGTTTCCCTCGTGTGCTAACTCTTATATAGGTAATAGATACTTTGAGCTGTTCTATTTATACGATTTTCTCTTGGGAACGCGCCTTAAATCGTTCCAATCAATGGCGCAGACCATTTTATAGATAAAATAGTATCAAAAATTGGTTAATAGTGCCCGGAAGCTTCTTGGATTATTTATAATCAGGTCATCGGCCCCCTTGGGGGACATTCCTGAAGGTTAAGAAGAAGCAACATATGATCACCAGGCCTTTAGGCGACGTGCCAGAAAAAACTCAAGATGCCCTGCTCCTATATCTCAAGAGGCGGGGTGAGCTGTCTGTGTCCGACCTCTGTGAGCTGCTCGGCATCACCTCTATGGCTGTAAGGCGCCACCTGGCACACTTGCAGGCAGAAGGACTGATAGAGACCCGCATGGTGAGGCAGTCTCGTGGTCGTCCTAACTATAAGTACAAACTTGCGGCTAAGGCTGAGACACTGTTTCCCTCTGCTACTGCCAATATGGCTGAGGATTTGCTTGCGGCTGTGATGGAGCAATCAGGCGCCCAGGGCGTCATGGACCTACTAGCACTGCGTAATAAGAAGCGCATGGTGGCTATTGCTGAGCGCATCGAGGGTATGGACCTGCGCGAGCGTGTGCAAGAAGTGACTCGTATCTTTAGCGAAGACGGCTATATGACTGAGTGGGAAGAGTTGCCCGACGGTAATTTTTTGATCTATCAGAGGCACTGTGCTGTGCATGACCTGGCTAATAAGTTTAGGCAAGTCTGCACAATGGAGCCGGACCTGATGCAAAACATACTCAAAGTCAAAGTGACTAGAGAGAAGTATATTTTGAGGGGCGATGCTCTTTGTGCGTATTTAGTGCATAAAGAGTGATGGATGTTTAGCTGATTTATCTGGCACGTCAATCCCTAGCAAATGAACTGAGTTAGATACTGTTTGCAGGGTAAGCTCAAAGAGTCCTGAGCAGTTGTTTGCGAGAGGCTGGGTCTGAATTGAGAGCGATAATTGTAGCTTTATCTCTTTGCGCTATATTTGGCTGTGGTCTAGATGCCGCGGCTGCTGCTGAGTTTAAGCCTGTTGCTTCAGAGTCGGATGCAGATAAGGAAGTTGAGGACCGGATCGAGCGTTTAGCGCAGCAAGCATACGATTGCCGACGCAAGGGCGATCTCGTAGAGGCTGAAAAGCTATTTAAACAAGCCCTCAAGCTGAATGAGCCCTATGCAGATAACCCTTTTAGGCGGAAATGCCTTGGGCATGAAAGTGCTGAATTTTTTTTGTTTGGTAGTTTGCTTTCTATGTTGGAATATCAGGGACGATGGGCCGAGGCCGAGATTCTTTTTCGCATCAGAGGGAGCAAAATTTATATTGGCTCGTATTGTGACGAGCGCCTTGCCTCGATTTTGATCAAGGAAGGCAAATATAAGGAGGCCTACGATATCCTGATCAAATTTGTGCCTAAATTGCAGCCGCCAGTTGGAATTGGCTGTGGTGTGCCCTATCAGCATTATGAGGATTTGAAGGGGATGCTACGTCTTTGCGAAGAAAAGATTGGCGCAAAGTGAGATGTGGGTTTTTCGAAGCATCAGCTTCGAGCGCTAGGGGCAATTTGTTTTTACCACCCTGTTGTTTGAACAACCTATCCGATAGGCTTTTCCGTCAAATTTACCACCTGCGCATTGCTAGCTTTGACGAGCAGCTCCGGTGTGATTAGTATCTCGTTGCCCCAGGCGCCAGCGCCGACGCCGAGTATTTCTTCTGTCATCAGTGACTGATCCAGTATCGAGCAAAAGTTTGCTGGTTGCCAGTGAAATGGCGGTATGGAGCCTATTACGTAACCTGTCACTTGTTGTACGACTTCAGGTTTAGCCAGTGAGATATTGCGCGAGCCGAGTGCTTTTTTGAGTAAACCGGAGACGGCGTTTTGATCTGCGCCCACCATGATAAGTGCGTGAGTGCCTTTGTCTGTCTCAAACAAAAGTGTTTTGATTATCTGGCGCTCTCTTATGCCCAGCACTTGCGCGACGTTGGCTGCACCTTTTGGAGTGGTATCGGGGAAGGTGCGTATTTTGTAAGCAATGTCTCGCTCGTCGAGGTAAGTGTGGGCTGGTAATTTGAGAGTCATTTTGGAGTTCCATGAGGTTTTATCGGTGCTGCAATTTACGTGTTTGTTGTTGTTTTACATGGACAAAGCCTGACGCAGCTTTTCTGACGCAGCTTTGTGCATATGAGCAAATTGCTGGAGCCACTGCTCGGCCTGACTGCGAGTGGTTTCGATAGAGCTTCTATCAGAGTCAGAGTTGTTGTTGTTGT
>Ga0075158_10000390_pt1 | contig 36334 bp, 31 predicted proteins | sample JI91814BDNA_FD_70968 | JGI IMG/M metagenome (GOLD analysis project Ga0075158, IMG submission 70968) | Wastewater effluent complex algal communities from Wisconsin, to seasonally profile nutrient transformation and Carbon sequestration -... | ecosystem: Engineered > WWTP > Effluent > Algae... | reverse complement strand
GCGACCGAGAACGCCGCCAGCGTCGGAACCAGTCCGCACGCCAGGTACCAAAAGCTACTTATTAATCTTCGTAACCCGTCCGGCGCCGACCGTACGGCCACCTTCACGGATTGCAAACTTCAGTCCGTCTTCCATGGCCACTGGCTGAATCAGCGCAACGGTCATTTCCGTGTTGTCGCCTGGCATGACCATTTCGGTGCCCTCTGGCAGGGTCACGACGCCGGTCACGTCAGTGGTACGGAAGTAGAACTGTGGGCGGTAGTTGTTGAAGAACGGGGTGTGGCGTCCGCCTTCGTCCTTGCTCAGGATGTAGGCCTGAGCTTCGAAATCGGTGTGCGGGGTGGTCGTGCCTGGCTTGACGATGACCTGTCCACGCTCGACATCTTCACGCTTGGTGCCACGAAGAAGCAGTCCGACGTTTTCGCCAGCCTGGCCCTCATCGAGCAACTTGCGGAACATTTCGATTCCGGTGACGGTGGTCTTCGTCGAGCCTTCGCGGATTCCCACGATCTCGATTTCTTCGTTGACCTTGACGATGCCGCGCTCAATACGACCGGTGACAACGGTTCCACGACCGGTGATCGTGAAAACGTCTTCCACTGGCATAAGGAACGGCTTGTCGATGTCGCGCTCTGGGGTTGGGATGTACTCGTCAACCGCGTTCATGAGCTCGAGAATCGACTCGCCCCACTTGGCGTCGCCGTTGAGTGCCGGGAAGGCCGCAACGCGAACAACCGGAACGTCGTCGCCTGGGAACTCGTAGCTGCTGAGGAGTTCGCGAACCTCGAGCTCAACGAGCTCCAGGATCTCTTCGTCGTCAACCATGTCGCACTTGTTGAGTGCAACCACGATTGAAGGAACGCCGACCTGGCGAGCCAGAATGACGTGTTCCTTCGTCTGCGGCATCGGACCATCGGTGGCTGCAACGACGAGAATTGCGCCGTCCATCTGAGCCGCGCCGGTGATCATGTTCTTGATGTAGTCAGCGTGACCAGGGCAGTCGACGTGTGCGTAGTGACGCGACTCGGTCTGGTACTCGACGTGCGCGATCGAGATGGTGATACCGCGCTGACGCTCTTCAGGCGCCTTGTCGATCATGTCGAACGCTGAAGCTTCATTCAGGTCCGGGTACTTGTCGTGCAGCACCTTGGTGATCGCCGCGGTAAGCGTCGTCTTTCCATGGTCAATGTGACCAATGGTGCCGATGTTGACGTGGGGCTTAGTCCGCTCGAACTTTGCCTTCGCCACTGGGGCCTCCTCATTACTTTGATTGGTCCGGTGCTGCCCCACTCCCCTGTGGAGTGGGCCGGGTCTTTGGGTTTGGTATTCGGTTGTCTAGTAGTTATGGGTTTGTACTGGGGGTTCGTAAACCGCTACGCGGCGTTATTCACCCTTGGCCTTCGCGATGATCTCTTCTGCCACGTTGTTCGGAACCTGTGCATAGGAATCGAACTGCATGGAGTAGCTCGCACGACCTTGGGTCCGGCTGCGCAAATCGCCCACGTAGCCGAACATCTCGCTCAGTGGAACGAGTGCCGCGACGACGCGTGCACCGTGGCGCTCATCCATCGACTGGATGTGTCCACGACGTGAGTTGAGGTCGCCGATGACATCACCCATGAAGTCTTCTGGGGTGGTCACCTCGACGGCCATGACCGGCTCAAGTAGCGCGGGTCCAGCGCGACGTGCGCCTTCCTTGAACGCCATCGATCCAGCAATCTTGAACGCCATTTCGGAGGAGTCAACATCGTGGTACGCACCATCAATGAGTGTCACCTTGACGTCGACCATCGGGAACCCGGCGAGCACGCCGTTCTCCATCGCGTCTTGGCAACCAGCATCAACCGACGGGATGTACTCACGCGGGATACGGCCACCAGTGACCTTGTTGACGAACTCATAGCCAGTCTCTGAACGACTGTCTTCTTCCTCTTCGCCCGTCGGTGCGTTTGGCTCGATGGCGATGATCACGCGGCCAAACTGACCCGAACCACCGGTCTGCTTCTTGTGGGTGTATTCGACCTTCTCGACAGCCTTGGTAATGGTCTCGCGGTACGCAACCTGCGGCTTGCCGACGTTGGCTTCAACGTTGAACTCGCGACGCATACGGTCAACCAAGACCTCGAGGTGAAGTTCACCCATACCGGCGATGATCGTCTGGCCGGTCTCATCATCAGAGTGAACGCGGAAGGTTGGATCCTCGTCCGAGAGGCGCTGAATCGCGACGCCCAACTTATCTTGGTCACCCTTGGTCTTCGGCTCGATCGCGACCTCGATGACAGGGGCCGGGAATGTCATCGATTCGAGGATGACTGGGTTCGCTGGATCACAGAGCGTCTCTCCTGTCGTGGTGTCCTTCAGACCCATGACGGCAACAATTTCACCCGCGCCAACCGATTCGATTTCTTCGCGCTTGTTCGCATGCATTCGGTAGATCTTGCCGATGCGCTCCTTGCGACCCTTGACGCTGTTGAGCACGGCCGTGCCCGTGTTCAAGGTGCCGGAGTAGACGCGAACATAGGTCAGCTTGCCGAGGTGTGGATCGGCAGCGATCTTGAAAGCGAGAGATGCGAAGGGCTCGGAAGCATCTGGCTGGCGGTCGATCTCGACTGACTCATCGCCTGGCTTGTGGCCCTTGATGGCTTCGATGTCTAGCGGCGACGGCAGGTAACGAACAACTGCGTCGAGCATCGGCTGGACGCCCTTGTTCTTGAAGGCTGAGCCGGTGAGGATTGGGTTGACCGTGTTGGCCAAGGTCGCGCGACGGATCGCTGCGTGCAGCTCTTCGACGGTTGGTTCGGTTCCTTCGAGGAACTTCTCCATCATTTCGTCGTCAGCTTCGGAAATCGTCTCGATGAGCGTCTCGCGCCACTGCGCGGCCTGATCAACGAGATCAGCGGGAATCTCTTCGACTGTGTAGTCCTCGCCGATCTCGGTCTCGCCACGCCACACGAGTGCACGCATTTCGATCAGATCGACGACACCGATGAAGTCACCTTCGGCACCGATCGGGATCTGCAGTACGAGGGCGTTCGCAAGAAGGCGTGACTTGATCGTGTCGACACACATGAAGAAGTCGGCACCGGTGCGGTCAAGTTTGTTGACGAAGCACATACGCGGAACGCTGTACTTGTCGGCCTGGCGCCAGACGGTCTCGGACTGTGGTTCTACGCCGGCGACGCCGTCAAAAACGGCCACCGCGCCGTCGAGGACTCGCAGTGACCGCTCAACCTCGACCGTGAAGTCCACGTGTCCAGGGGTGTCAATGATGTTGATCTGGTGGTCTTTCCAGTGACAGGTGGTGGCAGCTGACGTGATCGTGATGCCACGCTCTTGTTCCTGCTCCATCCAGTCCATCGTTGCGCCACCGTCGTGAACTTCACCGATCTTGTAGTTAATGCCGGTGTAGAACAGGATGCGCTCAGTCGTGGTGGTTTTGCCCGCGTCAATATGCGCCATGATCCCGATGTTGCGGACCTTGGCGAGGTCTGTTGCGGTTCCGGCGGTGGCCACGAAGTTCTCCTGCTGTTTTGGTGGAAGTTAGAAAGTGGTTTGTGTGCTGACTTACCAGCGGTAGTGAGCGAACGCCTTGTTGGCTTCGGCCATCTTGTGGGTGTCTTCGCGCTTCTTCACGCTTGCCCCGAGGCCGTTGCTGGCATCCAGGATTTCGTTCATGAGGCGTTCCGTCATCGTCTTCTCGCGGCGATCGCGTGAGTAGCCGATCAACCAACGAAGAGCGAGTGTGGTCGAGCGAGTTGGCTTGACCTCAACTGGCACCTGGTAGGTCGCGCCACCAACACGGCGGCTGCGGACCTCAAGGGCTGGCTTGATGTTGTCGAGTGCGCGCTTCAGAGTCGAGACGGGCTCAACGCCGGTCTTTTCGCGGCAACCTTCGAGGGCGCCATAGACGATCGATTCAGCGGTCGACTTCTTGCCGTCGAGCAGCACTTTGTTCACCAATTGGCTGACCAGCGGCGATGAGTACACCGGATCAACGATGATTGGCCGCTTCGGAGCTGGGCCTTTACGAGGCATCTTTGCTTAACCCTTTTCCTTCTTGGCGCCATAACGGCTGCGCGCTTGCTTACGGTTTTTCACACCTTGGGTGTCGAGCGCACCGCGCACGACCTTGTAACGAACACCGGGGAGGTCCTTCACACGACCGCCACGAACAAGCACGATTGAGTGCTCCTGCAGGTTGTGCCCGACCCCGGGGATGTAGGCCGTGACCTCGATACCGCTGGAAAGGCGCACACGTGCGACCTTGCGAAGCGCCGAGTTCGGCTTCTTTGGAGTAGTTGTGTAGACACGAGTACAGACCCCACGGCGCTGTGGGCTTCCTTTGAGCGCAGGGGTCTTGTTCTTCGAGACCTTGTCCTGTCGGCCCTTGCGGACCAACTGCTGGATGGTGGGCACCGAGTCTCCGATACGTACGAGGGCTATTGGTTGGCAACTGCGATTGCTCGCAGCGTCGTGCTGTTGTGCGGTCTTCGGTTTTGAGTTTGTGCGTCTTACTTGTTATCTCCACTTTCGCGCCGTTTAGTCACCCCAATTTCTCCGACCCCCGCGCTCGGGCGTGTCGCGACTGTGAGGCACACAAGGCCCTACAGCCGAAACCGGCCACTCGACGTTTGGGTCGAAACCGCTACCTCACCGAACATCCGCTGCGCACTGGCCTGACCTTGATCAGAACCTGCACATGAGTGCGGCACATTCCGTACCGCTCCGACCCGGAGGAGGAGCAGTGTCCGTACCGATCCGCGCCCTGAGGAGCGAAGCAATTCCGAACTGTGATGGAGCAGAGTGCTTGGGGTGTCCCAGGCACGAAAGACTAGGCTACCTGACGCGGTGTGCTTGGGTCAAAGCCGGTCGGGCATGACGCTCGTCACCCCGCTGCGAGATTCGGGAAATGCCCATGAAACGGGCGCGTAATTGAGGGATCGACGGCGCGCGTGCGCTCGGACGTGAGGATCCCTGCGATATTCAGGTCGGATAGCCTGCAACTCCCGGCCCAGTTATGGAGCGATCACTTTGAGCGGCGAAACCACCTCGAGCGCAGTCACGGCGCCACATTGGCTGAACACTGGGCTTGGAATGAAGCTGCTTCTCGTCATCGCCGGAGTTGTCGGCGGGCTGGCAGCAGGACAGCTGACGATCGAAAAGATTCGATTGCTCTCAGACCCCAACTACGTGCCAAGTTGCAGTTTGAATCCGATCCTGAGCTGCGGGTCGGTGATGTCGAGCCCTCAGGCGTCTGCGTTTGGGTTTGCGAACTCGCTAATCGGCATCGCTAGTTTCGCGGCGGTCCTCACAATCGGCATGGGCTTGTTTGCCGGAGCCGCATACCGACGCTGGTTCTGGATCGGGCTACAACTCGGCACCATCTTTGGAATCTGTTTCGTTCACTGGCTGGTCGTGGCGAGCCTCTACGACATCCAGAAGCTTTGCCTCTACTGCATGGTCGTTTGGATCGCGATGATTCCAACGTTCGTCGGTGTCACGCTGTTCAACCTCCGGACGGGGGTAATTCCGCTACCTGAGGGTGCCCGGAAGTTCTTTGTCGGACTCTCCCGATTTGCGTGGGCCATCGTGTTGATCTGGTACGCGATCATTTTCGCGATGGTAATTATTCAGTTCCCGAACGTGCTGTCGTTCTAGCTCAGCCTTTCCGCCCAACCTCACCCAGAACGCCGAATGGCCCGCACCGAGTCGGCGCGGGCCATTCGAACTGCTTAGCTTGCTGTGGCTACCCGCTATAGGGGGTGTAAGTCGGGTACAGCTCGTTGACGGTGCTCGGTGAACTGATGATGAAGATGATCAGAATAATGTAGAAGATTCCGAACACAATCATGAAGACGATGTTGATCCAGGCGATGATCTTCGCGGCCGTCACGAAGCCGGTGCCGGTCTGCCAACCACCGGACTGCTCGATCTCCTTCTTCGCCTTGCTGGCAAACACGAGCGCAACGATTGCAGCAACGATTGGGCAGACGGCCCACGACACGATCGAGAGAACCAAAGCGATGATCGCGTTGTTGTTTGTCTGTGGCTGCGGGGTTTGGGGTACGCCATAGCCGGGGGCTGGCGCGTAGCCACCTGCGGGTGGCGGCGGCGCACCGTAACCGCCGGCGGGCGGTGGAACCGGTGCAGCGGGTGGCGGCACTGGGGCTGCGGGCGGTGGCGGCACTGGCGGCTGCTGACCCGCGCCGTCGTTTGGCTGCGCTGGATCTTGAGGGGGTTGCTGGTCCGACATGACTGCCTCCGTCGTGGAATGGGGCTTCAGCGTGGCAGATCGGGCGATACCGGGTCAATCCGAACTCACGCGAACACTATGTTCAGCGCGCAGGAATTAGAACCACTTCGACCTCTGTGCCGGCCACAAGTTGGGCCTGGGCAGTGGGCACTTCGATCAGACTATTGGTTCCGACGGCGACGGAGCTGCGGTGAGACCCGTGCCGTGCCGTGGTGCTTACCGTTCGCCGCAGCAGATCTGCCACGGCTGGCAAGTACCGGACCCGATCGGGACGCGAATCAAGCTCAACAGTGGTTGATAGGCGAGCGCGCGCAGGCATCACCTCGCGTTGGCCCCCGAGCGTGCGGATCGCTGGCCCGACAAAGAGGTGGAACGACACCATCGCGCTCAGCGGATTCCCGGGCAACGTAATAACCGGCGTTCCGCCTATCGTTCCGAGACCTTGCGGCTTGCCTGGCTGCATCGCCACAGACGTAAACTCCGCTGTGCCGAGCTTGGCGAACACATCTCTAATGACTTCATACGCACCCGCGCTCACTCCCCCCGTCGTGACGATGAGGTCGACCTCAGAAGCAATCGATTGAAGCAGTTCGGTCGCTACCTGCTGGTCATCGGCGAGCCGCACTCGTCGGGCGACGCGACCGCCCGATTGGGCGACAAGCGCGGCAATGAGATACCCATTCGAATCGTAGATACCGCCGGGCGGCAGTGGCTTCCCAAGCGGGTACAACTCATCGCCCGTCGACACCACTGCGACCCGTGGTGCCGGGTACGCCGCCACTCTGCTGATTCCCGCCGAAATCATCAGAGCTAATCGTGGTGCATCGACCACGTCACCTACGTCAGCGAGCTGTTCCCCCGTCGGCAAGTCGTCGCCTTGCGGTCGAATGTTGAGACCAGGCGCTATCGCCGCTGGCATGTGTTCGATGACGACCCTATGTGCCCCGGCGTCAGTCCATTCAACCGGAATCACGGCGTCCGCACCTTCGGGAACGGTCGCTCCAGTCATGATCCGGTGAGCGGTGCCAGGCACGAGACGAACTGCGAGCGCGGATCCGGCCGGTAAATCAACCGGCACGGGCAAAGTGGCTGGCAGCACCTCGACATCTGACAAGCGCACCGCGTACCCATCCATCGCCGAACTGGTGAACGGGGGCAGCGGGAAGTCATTGACCACTCGCTCCGCGACTGCGAGGCCGATGGTTTCGTCGACAGCCGTCAGTTCCGGCGCACGGGGTGACAAGTCGCCCAGAACCGCTTCGAGGTGCTCATGCACAGATCGCATGGGGCCTTGCGCCATACACACTCCTTTCGATTTCGACATATCACGTGGTTGGTCGTACCGTGGCCAGCATGAGCGAGGCACCGATCGAACGCTACGACGGCATCATCTTGGCAGGTGGATCATCTCGGCGGATGGGGACCGACAAGCTATCCGAAGCAGTTGGTGGCGCCACGCTATTCGCACGGGCGGTTTGTGCACTAAGCGCGGCCGATACCGTTGTCGTTGTTGGGCCGCGTCGAGATGTCGATCGCTCCGTCATTTGGGCCTTGGAGGAACCAGCTGGGTCGGGCCCGGCCATGGCAATCAAAGCGGGAATCGCGGCGCTTCCGGACTCAACGGCGGCCCACGTAATCCTGTTGGCCGGGGATATCCCGTTCGCCGAAGGCGTGGTCGCATCCTTACTGAGCACCGTCACGATGGACCGACCAGCGGCAGTCGTTGACCAAGACCACCAGATCCAATTCCTCATGTCCGCTTGGTCTAGGCCATTGCTCGAAGCTCGATGCGCGGCAGTCGCACCCGCGGATCGAGTGTCATCCCTCTTCGATGGACTCGCGGTCACTCCAGTCACGCTAGCGACGAAGATCCTCGATTGTGATACGCCGGAGGATCTTGCCGCCGCCCGACTCGAAGCGTTACAGCGAGGCCCCTCCAGGTAGCTGCTACTCGTCAATGCCTGAGTGGTCGTCGCGCTGCCATTCTTCAACGAGCGCGTCTACTCTGGCAACGAGTTCAGCTTGGTCAACACCTGACGCAGCCGCCAGGCCCAGCACGTAGAGAGACAGCGGAGCAGCCGGACGAGAAACGTTATGAGCGATGTTCCTCGTCGCATCCAACAAATCGGCAATTTCTACTGGCGGATCGACGCCCAACTCGGCAGCAAGTTGCGTGATCCACAGGGTCATTGAGCTCTCCATTGAATCCACCTACCGATAGTTGTTCTCGCTGCGATTACCAGACATGCCACCTTGTTTATCCCACCCTGGGCGAGGCCCGCGGTTGCCCGGTTCACCACCCACGTCGCGCGACCGATACACAATGTAGGGACGCCACAGGTATCCAACGGGCGCGCTAAAGACATGCACCAAACGGGTGTAGGGCCAAATCGCGAACAGTGCGAATGCACATACCGCGTGCATTTGGAAAAGCACTGGCGCGGATGCCATGTCGGCCGCTTGCGGATTAAAGTAGAAGATCGACCTAAACCACACCGCAACCGTCTGGCGGTAGTCGTAGCCACCACCGATGATTTGCCAATAGAACGTTGTGGTCAAACCGAGCGCAATTACGGCCCCGAGCACGACGTACATGAGCTTGTCACTCTTGGTTGTGGCACGGAAGACGGCCGGAGTAGTGCGCCGCCGATAGATCAACCCGATCAACCCAATCACCATGACGATCCCGGCGATACCGCCCACTCCGGCTGACATCAGGTGGTACAGCGACTCTGGAACCATCGTCGTCCAGCTCTCGGGAATCACCAACCCGACGAAATGCCCCATCAATACGAATAGCAACCCGAAATGGAACATCGGACTTGCCCACCGAAGCATGCGCGACTCGTACCACTGGCTCGAACGCGACGTCCAGCCGAACTGGTCGTAGCGGTACCGCCAGATGTGCCCAACGACGAGCGAGACCAAGCACATGTACGGGAATACGATGAACAGGAAGGTATCTAGCCCACTCATAGTCGTGCTCCCGTCGAGATGTCGGTCAACATGAACGGTTCAAGCCCGACCGTTTCAGTCGGAGGACCCTGTGCCACCAGTAGTCGCGCGGCCGCCCGCTGCGCGTCCGTTAGTTCAGGAAGAGTCGCAAGCACTCCTGCGAGGATGTGCCGCTGTGGTGACTCGACCTTCTCCAATGCCGCATGTAAGACCGTGAGGCCTTCGCGATGTTCGTCGATCAACGCTTGGGCTGCGAGCGCTGCGTCACCACCGTGCGAACCGAACTCGAGCAGCATCGGCAGAAAATCGGGGAGTTCACCGGTGTCACAGGCAAAACCGTTGCGTGCGTACGTCTCCTTGAACCGGACCAGCGCCATTCCGCGCATCCTGGTGTCGCCGTTCAGGTAGTACGTCAAATACAGGCAGCAACGACGCTTCAGATCGAAGACTGCGACGTACTTTTCCTGCTGCTCGAGCAACGTCTTGTCATCGGTCTCGGCGAAGTACCGATCGAAGTGAACTCGAACGTCCGGCGGGATTGACGCAACGCCCTTCTTGATGAGGTCCAATTCATCGACGAGCTGCTCATCGGGGTACATCAAGAGCCGCGAGCTGATCACATCGATCAGGAGCCGTGCACTTGCAGAGATCTCGCGGCTCATTGCTTGTGATCCAAATCGGAATACTGCTCTGCCTCGAGTCGCTGCTTGGTCAGTTGAAAACTTTCAATCGTGACTGGGACGGGTTTGGCTTCGCCTACCGGGCTATCACCGTTGGTACTTGTGAAGTCCACCGAGCAGCCAGGCAACTCCTCTAACAGTGCATTGGCGACTTCGGTGTGTGCCGACGGAATGACGTAACGATCTTCGTACTTCGCAATCGCCAACAGCCGATACATCGACTCCATCTCAGCGATTGTCATGCCTACCGCCTCGGCAATCGAAGGGTCGACTGCTTCCCCGAGGTTCACAGTCCGCATGTGCGACCGCATTGCGGCCAACTTGCGAAGAACGTCATTTACCGGGTCGATGTCACCAGCGGTGAACAGTTCCGCGAGGTACTCAATCGGGATGCGCATGGCATCGATTGCCCCGAATAGGTTGCCTATGTCTTCGCCATCGTGACCGGTTTCGGTCAACGCATCGACCACCGGCGACAGCGGCGGGATGTACCAGACCATTGGCAACGTTCGGTACTCCGGATGAAGCGGAAGCGCCACGTCATAGCGGCAAGCAAGGTCATACACCGGCGAATTCTGTGCCGCTTCCAACCAGTCTTCCGGAATGCCACTGCGGCGGGCTTCGGCGAGCACCTCGGGATCTCGAGGATCCAACAAGATGGATTTCTGTGCCGCCATCAGCTTCGTCTCGTCCGGCTCAGTTGCAGCTTCGGCGACGCGGTCTGCGTCGTAGAGCACCAAACCGAGGTAGCGAAGGCGACCAACACACGTTTCCGAACACACTGTCGGTTGCCCGACCTCGAGCCGCGGGTAACACATCGTGCACTTTTCGGCCTTACCTGTCGTGTGGTTGAAGTACACCTTCTTGTACGGGCAGCCGGAGACGCACATCCGCCAACCGCGGCATTTATCTTGATCAACCAGGACGATGCCGTCTTCCTCACGCTTGTACATCGCACCTGACGGGCATGAGGCGACACAAGACGGGTTGATGCAGTGTTCACAGATTCGTGGCAGATAGAACATGAAGGCTTGTTCAAATTCGAACTTGACCTTGTCACCAAGCTTGGCAACGATTGGATCCTTGTAGCCGTGCTCTGTGGCACCACCAAGGTCATCGTCCCAGTTTGCGGACCACTCGACTTTCATGTCCTTGTCCGTGATCAGCGACTTTGGGCGCGCGACGGGGAAGTCGTCGCCGGCTGGAGCATTCAGTAGAGAGTCGTAGTCGTACGTCCACGGCTCGTAGTAGTCGTCGACGTTGGGCAGGTTGGGATTGCTGAAGATCGTGGCCAACTTGCGAATTCGGCCACCCGCTTTGAGGCGGAGTCGACCCTTTCGATCGAGCTTCCAGCCGCCTTTCCACTTCTCCTGGTCCTCGTACCCACGCGGATATCCCTGGCCGGGTCGCGTCTCCACGTTGTTGAACCAGACGTACTCGACACCGGGACGATTTGTCCACGCTTGCTTACACGTCACCGAACACGTTGAGCACCCGATGCACTTGTCCAGGTTCATCACCATGCCCATTTGGGCCATAACACGCATCAGTACTCGACCTCCTGTGATCGACGCCGAATTACCGTGACTTCATCACGCTGGTTTCCCGTCGGACCGTAATAGTTGAATCCATATGACAATTGCGCGTAGCCACCAATGAAGTGCGATGGCTTCATCAGAAGTCGTGTCAGTGAGTTGTGGATGCCTCCGCGCTTCCCGCTGCTCTCGGCCTTCGGAACATCGATCAGTCGATCCTTCGCGTGGTACATGTAAACCGTGCCTTCCGGCATCCGGTGGGTAACCACGGCTCGAGCGACAACAACGCCATTGCGGTTGCTCGACTCGATCCAGTCGTTGTCCTTGATTCCAGCCTTTGCTGCGTCGATGTTGGACATCCAGATGTCCGGCCCACCTCTGCTCAGCGACAACATGAAGAGGTTGTCCTGGTACTCCGAGTGGATTGACCACTTGGAGTGCGGCGTCAGGTAGCGAACTGTCACCTCTAGCGCACCATCAAAACCACTCGTCGGTGGCCCGAAGAGCCTCGACATCCCCAACGGTGGCCGATACGCGGGCAGCCACTCCCCGAGTTCCGCCATCCAATCGTGATCGAGGAAGTAATGCTGTCGACCAGTCAGCGTGTGCCATGGTTTCAGTCGCTCGACATTGATGGTGAACGGCGAATAGCGACGTCCCCCATGCTCACTACCCGACCATTCCCATGAAGTGATGACCGACTGAGGACTCGACTGAGTGTCCGTGAATCGGATCTGCTTTCCTTCGTTGTCCTCCGCGAGATCAGCTAGTCGTTGACCCGTACGTTCTTCCAGCTGCTTGAAGCCGGCAACGGCGACCCTCCCATTCGTTGTACCGGAGAGCGCGAGAATCACTTCACACGCATGTTTGGCCTGATCGAGGCGTGGCCTGCCGTCAGCGATACCGCCCTTAACCGTGCCGTTGATCTCTTTGAGTCGCTCAACTTCGCGGACGGACTTCAGCGTGATCCCCTTGACCGTCGTGCCGAGGTTCTCAACATTGGGACCGAGTGCCGTCATCTTCGCGGCGATCTGGCCGTAGTCCCGCTCCACCACCGCGAGGTTTGGCATCGTCACTCCTGGGATCGGCTCGCACTCACCGAGCTTCCAATCCCGCACGACGCCACCTGGCTGCTTTGTCTCTCCTGGTGTGTCATGCAGCAGCGGAACAGCAACTAGATCTTTGCGTACCCCTAGATGTTGACGTGCCAGGCGACTGAAGACTTTGGACAGCGCTACGAAGGTGTCGTAGTCCGATGCGGTTTCCCACGGTGGATCAATCGCGGGCGTGAATGCATGAATGAACGGGTGCATATCCGTGGTGTTCAAGTCCTCTTTCTCGTACCACGTAGCGGCGGGGAACAAGATGTCGGAAAAGATCCCCGTCGAGGTCATCCGGAAGTCAATGGATGCCAAGAGGTCCAGCTTCCCGATCGGCGCCTCGTCACGCCATCGAACATCGCGCGGACGTTGCTCCGGCGGAGTCTCGTCCGCCCGTACCTGGTTGTTTGTCCCAAGGAGGTGTCGCAGGAAATACTCGTTTCCCTTGCTCGATGAACCCAACAGGTTCGCGCGCCACACGGTCATCACCCGTGGCCAGTTTTCTGCGGCATCAGGATCATCAGCGGCGAACTCAAGGTCGCCGGACCGCAGCTGCGACACCACGTAATCTTGCGGCGTTTCGCCAGCCTCGACCGCATCATCACAGATCTTCAGTGGGTTGCGATTGAACGTCGGATAGCTGGGCATCCAACCCATACGTACGCTCTTGGCAACGCAATCAGACATCGACATGCCTTTGAACAGACCCGTGCCGAGCGGACTAGCGAGTTCTTGTGCGCCCATATTGTCGTAACGGAACTGATCGGTCGCGCTGTAGAAGAAGGCTGTGCCGGCCATCTGCCGAGGTGGCCGTTGCCAGTCACCAGCGCTAGCCAACTGAGCCCAACCTGTATACGGGCGACACTTCTCTTGGCCGACGTAGTGAGCCCAACCGCCGCCATTGACACCCTGACACCCAGTGAGGGTCACCAGCGCAATGATCGCGCGGTACGTCTCATCAGAATGGAACCAGTGATTGGTACCCGCACCGAGAGTGATCATCGAACGGCCGCCGGAACGATCTGCGCTGTCAGCGAACTCCCGCGCAACCCGGGTCACCGTGGCTGCCGGAACAGAGGTGATCTCTTCCTGCCAGGCCGGGGTGTAGGGCTGGGTTACATCGTCATAAGAACCCGGCCACTCACCCGGAAGACCGTCGCGTTTGACTCCGTAGGAGGCGAGCATCAAGTCGTAGACGGTCGTCACCAACCGGCCTGCGACGTGGCGAACGGGGACGCCGCGCTGCATGATTCCACCGCCCTCGCTGGACTCTTGCCCAATGTCGAAGCGCGGCAAAGCGAGTGCGACTGACTCGGATGTTTGATCTTTGTAGACCGACAGCAATGGGTCTATGTCGCCCAGGTCAAGGTTCCATTTGCCGACCCCCGATTCGGTGTAGCGAAAGCCGAGTGAGCCATTCGGAACGGCGAGCTCACCGGTCGCCTCATCAATGACGACAGTCTTGAGGTTCGCCTGCTCTGTCGTGTCGCCCAGGTCGACGGCAGTGATGAATCGGTCTGGCACGTAGACGCCGGGTTCGCGCTCTTTAAGGCTGATGAGGTTGGGCAAGTCCGAGTAAGCCTTGCTGTACTCGATGAATCGGGGAACCTGTTTGTCGACGTAGAACTCCTTGAGCACCACATGCCCCATTGCCATGGCGAGTGCACCATCGGTACCAGGATGTGCAGCCATCCACGTGTCGGCGAACTTGGTGTTGTCGGCGTAGTCCGGGCTGACCACGACGACTTTCGTCCCGTTGTAGCGCGACTCCGTCATGAAGTGGGAGTCGGGGGTTCTCGTCACCGGAATGTTTGAACCCCACATGATCAAGTACGCAGCGTTCCACCAATCAGCGCTCTCCGGGACGTCGGTCTGGTCGCCCCAAATCTGCGGAGATGCGATCGGGAGGTCGGCATACCAGTCGTAGAACGAGACCATGCTTCCACCGAGCAAGCTTGTGTAGCGAGCACCCGAAGCGTGCGACGCCATCGACATCGCCGGAATCGGCGAAAAGCCTACGATTCGATCAGGTCCGTATTTCTTGATCGTATTTACCTGCGCGGCGGCAGTTATCTCAAGCGCTTCCTCCCACGACGTTCGCACGAGTCCGCCCTTACCTCGACCGGACTGATACCGAGTGCGCTTTTGTGGATCCTCAGAAATCTCCGCGAATGCCAATACGGGATCACCGAGTCGCGCCTTGGCCTCGCGATACATCTCAAGGAGCACCCGGCGTGCGTATGGGAAACGAACACGCGTCGGCGAGTATGTGTACCAACTGAATGCGGCACCACGCGGACAACCCCGCGGTTCATATTCCGGTGAATCCGGTCCGACGCTGGGGTAGTCGGTCTCCTGCGTTTCCCAGGTAATGATCCCGTCTTTGACGTACACCTTCCACGAGCAGGATCCGGTGCAGTTGACGCCATGCGTCGAACGAACGATCTTGTCGTGACTCCACCGGTCGCGATAGAACACGTCGCCTTCGCGGCCGCCCTCTTTGTGGATCGTTCGCATGTCATCTGAGATGTCCGCATGGGTGAGAAATCGACGGGTCTTCAGTAGTGCATCTGTGATCTCGCCGTCAACTTCGCCCGTACCAGCATTACTCATGCCGCCACCTCTCGTTGTACTTCCACCGCGTCGCGTTTTGCCAGAACCGAACGAATTGACGTCAACGTGAACACAAGAACCGCTGCCGCGACTAGGGCCAACAGGAGAAAACCGATCGTGTAGGAACCGGTCGCTCCGTAGACCACTCCCATCAGCAGTGGCGGCACGAACCCGCCAAGTCCGCCAGCCGCACCGACGACCCCAGTCACCGATCCCACCTTCCCCGCTGGAGAAAGCAGGGCGACTAGCGCGAAGGTCGCACCGGAACCCGCACCGAGTCCGGCCGCCATCACGAGGTACGCGATCGTGGCAATGGGAAAGAGTGCTGGCGATGTGGCGTCGATCAACGCTCCGAAGACAACCGCACCGAGACAGGTCGCCAGCACTGGGACTGGGCCGATTTTGTCGGAGAGGAATCCCCCGACTGGACGCATGATCACTGCAAGTATCACGAAGCCGGCCATGCGATTGGACGCATCACCAATGGAGAGGTCGTACTCCGCCTTCAGTAGTGACGGCAGGTAGACCGAGAACGCCACATACCCGCCGAACAGCGTGGCGTATAGCGCGGCCGCCTGCCACGTCACACCCAGCTTCAATGTCTCGCCGACGCGCTTCGCCATCGAGGTGGTCGGGCGAACTTGCCCGGGGGCATCGCGCAAGAGCAGCCACGCAACAACCGCATAGATCGCCAGCGCAGCGGCCGTAACCAAGAATGGAGTCGCTGAGCTACCGAACTCCACGAGGCGAACCGTGGTGAATGCGCTGATTGCTGTGCCGACCATTCCAACACCGAAGATCCCGATCGCTAAGCCGCGACGTTCCGGTGGAAACCATGCGCTAACGAACGGCACACCCACCGCGAAGGACGTGCCACCGATACCGAGAAAGAACCCGCCGATGAGTAGCGTTGCGAGTGACTGATCGCCGAAGAAAGCAAGAAACAACACCGGGACGATCGTCGCGACCGAGACGATCGGCAACATCAACCGGCCACCGAATCGATCAGTCAAAGCTCCGATGGGGATACGGCCAAGAGAACCAACGATCACTGGGACCGCGACGATGAGTGATTGCTGGAACGACGACAGGCCAAGCTTTGTCGCCAGCGATGGCGCAAGTGGGCTGATCAGAGCCCACGCCCAGAACGTCACGGCGAATCCCAGTGTCGCAATCACCAGCATGCGAGTGCGGGGTCCTGCCTGCTCGGCAGCAGAGCCCGGTTCGGTTTTCATGTTCACCGTCGCGTCGCCTCTTCTCGATTAATCGTTGCGGGCCGTTTGGATGCCTTATCCACATCTTGTTGAACATGCAAAATGCAAGCGCCCGGAACCGCGAACGCATCAAGATCAGCAGAAACGTCGTCGCTATCGATCACTTCGAGCATTCCCCGAACCAGGCCTAGGTGGACATTGCAGACGATCTCTGGATTTCGTTTTGCAGCGTCCAGGAGGGGACAACGCATGAGGGCGATCTGCTCTCCGACTGGGTCAGGTTTCGGCTGAAAACCCAACGAAGAAAGCTGGGCAATGATCGCGGCCTTGCCATCGTGGGCTAGGGGTTTGATTTGACCCGCAGTAGCTACGCCCCAGGCCACCCCGGCCACGAGCGCTTCTTCAGCAGGGTCTTCCGACGTTCGTTCAATGTGAGTTGCGAGCGCAGCGACCAGACCCGAATACTCCCGGACACTGGAATTCGGTTCCACCTGAACAGCCGCGGAGTAGCGCAGCGCGGGGCGCCCGCGTCCACTCGGAGCTGACGAAGTGCGGCAGATCAAGTCACGTTCCACAAGTGCGTCAAGGTGCTCTCGCGCGGTGTTGTGGTGAAGACCCAAACCATCAGCGACCTGCGAGCTTGTCAATGGGATCGCACTGTGTTGGACAACTTCAAGTACTGCGGCGCGCTGGCTCGTTAGCTCCGCTCCTGGGCTCGGGCCACGAACGGGCGCCGGACCCAATTTATTTATCACGGTGCCTAGCGTAATATATCTGCCAGCGCCAGGCGAACTAATGCTCGCCTATCAACTGAAGGGTTCGGAATATGTCCGCTGATGGGTATCCAACGAACGGTTCTTCGGCAAACGACGAAGCGCAGCGGCGCTTTGAAGGAGTGGAAGAACTCGCGATGGTCGAGACAACTTCGACATGCGGTTGTGGTGGCGACTGCGGTGGCAGCGCGGCTCCAACGGCGGACGACAGCGCGGTAGCGGCTGACTCTGAGGATGGAACCCCAGTACTCGATGCACGCGCCATTCCGCATTCCGTTCGGCACGCAACGGTGATCGGGGCTTACACGAGTCGTCCGTTTGGCCAATCACTCATCCTTGTTGCTCCACACGACCCGAAGCCGCTACTGAAACAGCTAGCAGCACGAACAGAGGATCGTGTCACCGTCGCATACGAAGTGAGCGGACCGGACGCTTGGCGACTGCGCCTCACTCGTCATGCCTGCTAACGCGAAAGTCTCAACCGTCGCGAGGCCTTCGCCACAGCAGAAGGTCCGAAAGCAGCAATGGTTCCCACCCCAGCACGGTGCGTGGGCATTTATTGGTCTACCAATCGCACTTGGAATTGTGGTTGCGCCTTGGACACCTTTACTGGCTCTGACGTCGATCTGCGCCATCGCGGCATTCCCCTTGTCGCACTTTTTGACCGCGATCATTCGCTACCCGAATAAGGCACGATATGTAAAACCGCTGATTCTGTGGGCCGCACTGTCATTGCCGTTGGCGCTTGCAGTTCTCATCGCTCGGCCCTGGCTGATCTGGTTCGGCGCCTTCTATCTCATCGCGCTAAGTCTGAATATCGCACTGGCTCGCAACAAGTTGGAACGATCGTTGGCCAATGACGTGATCTTCATCGTCGAGTGTGTGGCATTGACGCCGATCATGTGGGCGATCGGATCTGGCACGGGCGCCCTTGCACCTACCGCGAGCAACCTTTCCCTCGCACCCGCGAGCCTCTGGGTTACAACCCTCTTGGCCTTCCTCGTACTCGTCGACTCGACTCTCCACGTCAAATCACTCATTCGCGAACGCAACAATCCGCGTTACCGAACGGCATCGCGGGTGTGGTCGATCTTTTCCCTGATCGCCGCTTTTTTGCTCGCTGCGCTCGCGGGGTGGCCAGCGTTCGTCATCGCGATTCCCTTCGGCTACCTCATCGCGCGGTGCTATTTGCTGAACGGTAAAGACCTAAAACCCGGCGTACTGGGCATTGTCGAACTTGGCGCGATTCTGCTGCTTTTCGCCGCTGTCATCGTCAGTGGCGGCTGAATGAATGACTCGCCGCCATCACCGCGACCACCTCTTACCCAGGCGTACGGTGGTCCCATGTCGTCTGCTCACGAGGCTCTACAGCTAGTGGATCGGTATGGGCGAGTTGCCCGTGACCTGCGCGTATCGCTGACCGACAAGTGCAATCTTCGATGCAGTTACTGCATGCCGGCCGAGGGCCTCGACTGGATCCCAAATCCGGACTTGCTCACTGACGATGAGGTCATCCGGTTAGTGCGGATCGGTGTAAGCACACTAGGGATCAACGCTATTCGGTTGACCGGCGGAGAACCGCTCTTACGTCGCGGGCTTCCTTCCCTAGTGCGTCAAATGATCTCGATACCTGGTTCCCCGGAGGTATCGCTGACAACAAACGGCATCGGATTGAGCCAGCTTGCTCAACCCTTGGCTAGCGCGGGACTATCTCGAATCAATGTCTCGCTTGACACGTTGCAGGCGGACCGATTCGTAGAACTCGCAAAGCGTGACCGGCTTGCTGATGTGCTCGACGGGCTAGCTGCTGCCTCGGCCGCTGGGCTAACTCCCATCAAGGTTAATGCCGTCCTCATGCGGGGCATCAACGACGATGAAGCGGTTGACCTCTTGCGATTCTGCGGAACACACGGCTACCAGTTGCGCTTCATCGAACAGATGCCCCTTGATCCCATGCACGGATGGTCTCGCGATCGGATGATCACGGCCGACGAAATTCAACAACAGCTTGAGCGCGCCGTGACTCTCACCGCCGCTGCGGCAAGTCGAGGTTCCGCGCCTGCTGAACTCTTCAGAGTCGATGACGGTCCACAACTTGTCGGGATCATTGCATCGGTGTCTCGCCCATTTTGCGGAGCTTGTGACCGCACCCGGCTAACTGCCGATGGTCAGATCAGAAATTGCCTGTTCGCCCGGGAAGAATCGGATCTCCGCAGTCTCTTGCGCAGTGGGGCCGACGATGATCAAATCGCGCACTCTTGGGTTCGAGCAATGTCAACAAAGGCGGCCGGGCACGGAATCGATGACCCGACCTTCCTGCAGCCCGACCGGCCGATGTCGGCGATTGGAGGTTGAGCCTCAATGCCCGAAGTCCGGTACTTCGCAGGCGCCAAGGCAGCTGCAGGTGTCGACTCTGAAGTCTGTAGTGAAGACACCCTCGCGGCGATAATCCAGGCAAGGACCGCCAAACACGGACCAAAACTCGGCCAGATCCTGGGTGCTTGCTCGTTCCTCGTCGACGGCACAGTGACAAAAGACCTCCACCGCGAACTACCTGCCGATGCAACAGTCGACGTGCTTCCGCCTTTTGCTGGCGGTTAGGGACAGTTCACCCATTCGGACGTTCCATCGGTGAATTGTTGCCGCTTCCACACTGGCAGTTGCAGCTTCGCTTCGTCAACCAACCATCTGCAGGCCTCGAACGCGTCGCCACGGTGCGCGGACGACACCGCCACGATGAAAGCCGGTTCGCCTATCGCGAGTTCACCGATACGGTGGGTGATGGCGATTCCACCAAGTTCCCAGCGCGACACTGCGAGCGCAGAAATGCGGGCGAGCACGTCTTCCGCCGAGGGATGAGCTGAATACTCAAGACTCATGACGCCTCGGCCGTGGTCATGATCACGGACCACTCCGGCAAAACTAACCACCGCGCCACACTGGGGCCGAGCGACAAATTCCTCATGACCTGTCACATCAATCGGGGTAGAGCTGATGTTGACCCGTACCTCAGTCATCTGTGGGCCTCACATGATCTTCTGATCGCAATTGTGAGAGCGCGTGACCGAGAATCGGTAGCAGCAGCGTCACAGACTCGACGGCTGCGTTTTTCGAACCCGGAACATTAACGATCAGGCTTGAACCTGACACCCCAGACACCCCGCGCGACAACACCGCACTCGGCACGCTCACCCATGACTGCGCCCTGACGTACTCGGCAATACCTGGCACCTCACGATCAATCACCTTCTTGGTCTGCTCTGGTGTGCAGTCCGAAGGCGCGATCCCAGTTCCGCCAACAGTGAGGATCAGATCGCGGCGGTCCGCAACTGCGTCGGCAAGAACTCCGGCGATCAATTCTCCGTCGGGAACGACGAGCACTTCGTCGAGGGCGAAGCCTGAGGCCAAAAGGATTTCTGCCACCGCTGGTCCTGCAGTGTCAACGTAGATTCCTGCCGCAGCACGAGTCGAGATCGTGATGACCCGCGCTCGAGGTATGTCGGTGAGCGGAATTGTCATCGACCTTCACTTCGCGACCAATCGCCGGTCTTCCCGCCCGTTTTGGTCAGGACACGAACCTGGGCCACCGACGCATCCGGGTCAACACCTTTGATCATGTCAATGACCGTCAGGCCTGCGGCACAAACGGCGGTTAGCGCTTCCATCTCCACGCCCGTGCGATCGGTGGTCTTCACGAGCACACGAAGATTGACCCGATTACCGCTGGCGGTAATGTCAACATCAACCCCACCAATCGAGATCGGATGGCACAGTGGAATTAGATCTGGAGTGCGCTTCACCGCCATGATCGCGGCGAGCCGAGCGGCCGCTAGGACATCTCCTTTGGGTGTGTCATTGCCAGTAATCAGGTCGACGACTGCGGTTGTCGTTTGAACGTATCCATCGGCAGTTGCAACTCGAACTGTGCGATCTTTGCCTGTCACGTCAACCATACGCATGAACCCATAGTAGGCGTTCGACCAGCGCACCTAACCCGCTGGAGTTCCGTCCCGCTCGAGCGGACCCGCGGATTCGATTCCTTTCACAACCTCATCAACGGGGCCGGCCATCTGGATGCGGCCACGGTCCAACAAGATCGCCTGATCGCAGAACCGCTGCGCATCGGCGAGATCGTGCGTGACGAGTACCACCGGGCCTTGAAAGTCGCTGATGGTCTCTCCAAGCGCGGCCCGGACGCTGCTTCCTGCCACCCGGTCAAGTGCCGAGAACGGCTCGTCTAGCAACAACATCTCAGGCCGAGCAGCGAGTGCCCGCGCGATCGCCAAACGCTGGGATTGCCCACCCGACAAAACGGATGCGCGTTGTTCCGCGATCTGATCCAATTCGAACCTTGTCAACAACTCGGCGATGTCGGTGGCATCGACCGTCGTTGTGCGGGTTTGGGTGCGCACCGCGAACTCGAGATTCGCACGAACGGTTAGCCACCCGAAAAGTCGGTAGTCCTGGAACACCATCGAAGTACGCCGTTGTGCGGGCGGGACGAAACAGCGCTCACTTGGCGCATCCAGAGTGGTGCTAGCCAACGCGATTCGCCCCGCGCGGATCGCGACCAACCCGCTCAACGCGTGCAACAGGCTCGACTTACCCGAACCGTTGGGCCCGAGCACTGCCAACGGCTTCCCAGGGGCAACGGTGAAATTGACGCCTAAGAATAGGCTTCCTCGTTGCATTTGAAACGTCGCAGATAGCGAATTCTCACTAGGTATCACGCAGGAACCTGCCAGACCACGATCGCCGTAGCGAGACCAAAACAACGACACAAATTGCGATCATCAACACGCTAATCGCGATTGCTCGATCTGGTTGCGTCACCAGCGAGTAGTACACCTCGATGGGCAGCGTCTGCGTGACCCCCGGAAAGCTCCCCGCGAACGTTACCGTCGCGCCGAATTCGCCGAGCGCCCTCGCCCAGCACAGCGCCGCACCGGCGATGATCGCGGTTCGTACCGCCGGGATCGTCACTGACCACATGATTCGGGACTCGGACGCGCCTAACGTGCGAGCCGCCTGCTCGAGGTGCCGACCCTTCGTTCGCAAAGCGCCCTCCACCGTAATCACAAGGAACGGCAGCGCGACAAAAAGTTGCGCAACCACAACGGCGACTTGAGTGAATGGGATGGTGAAGCCGAACCAAGTATCAATGCGCGAACCGATGAGGCCGGTTCGCCCCAGTAGCGCCAGCAGTGCAACGCCTGAAACCACCGGTGGTAGAACCAGCGGCAGGACGACGAAAGCGCGGGCAAACCCCGCGGTCCAACCGTGGCCTCGGGCGAGCAGTAGGGCAAGCGGGACTCCGACGACCACGGCGATGATTGTCGTCGCCGCGGATGTCCACGCAGAAAGGATGAGCGCGTCACGAACTGCTGGGTCGGCCAGCTGCGACCAAAGGCTCAGCCAGTGGACTCGCGACAGGATCCCGAGAATCGGGGCGACCAGGAAGAGTAGTCCGATAGCCGCCAATATCTTGACGAATACCGGACGGGCGCCCGTCGCGAGCTTGGCTGCCGTTCGTTCATTGCGTTGCGCACTCATCAGGTGTTCCCCGGCCATCGATCCTCACCGGGACTTCGCTGTGATTGGTGTAAACCCATGGTCGGCAAGCACAAGTTGAGCGCCGGGAGAAAGTAGGAAGTCAATGAACTTCCCGACGACTAGTTGACCCTCGCTGTTTGCAATCGCCGCAATGGGATACCGGGTCGACACGTTGATTGAATCCGGGATCGGGATCGACGCAACAGCTGTTCCACCGGCGATGACGTCACTGCGATAGACAATGCCAGCATCTACTTCGCCGCTTGCAGCCTTCGCTAACACTGCCCTGACGTCAGATTCGAACGTGACCGGAACGAGTGGAACTCTCGCACGAGTGAAAAGCTCACGAGCGGCCTGGCCGCAGGGAACTTGTGGTTGGCAAATTGCGAGCTTGACCTGGGTCCTGCCTAGGTCCGCGATGGATTCGATGTTCGCCGGGTTGCCAGCGGGAACGACGATCGCGAGTTGGTTCAATGCGAAGACCTGCGGGGTTCCGGCTATGACGTGCGCCTTGACTGCGTCGTTCATCGTCGCTTCGCTCGCCGTCGCAAGCGCAGTCACCGGTGCCCCGTTGATCACCTGGTCGACGATCGTCGAACTCGAACCGAAGCTAGTTGATAACCGCGTGTTTGGATTGTGCAACTCGAATTGCTCGGCGATCACGGTGAACACATCGGTCAATGAGGCCGCTGCCGAAATATGGATCGAGGCGTTCGGGACGTCGCCGGATTCAGGTCCGCCTGATCGATCAACACAACCCACAGTTGCTGTCGTGACCGCCGATGCGAGCACGGCCGCTACGAGAGTCCGCTGCCACCGATTGATCACTACGGACCAGGCAGTTCGATCGAGACGTTCGTCGCCTTCACAGCGGTGAGCACGATCGAACCCACTTCGAGTTCAAGCTCGTCGCAGGCTTCCCTGCTGATAAGTGAGACGAACCTATGAGGTCCAGCTTGGACGACGACTTGCGCCATCACTGTGTCCCGTACGACGTCGATCACTACCCCAGTGAACCGATTCCGAACTGACTCCAATGCGGCAGGTTTGTCGACGCCGTTACTGGCAGCCGAGCGTTCCTGACTAAGTCGGGCTAGCTGTTCACCCGAGATCGATGCCCGCCCTGCGGAGTCAGCTTCGATCGCGCAACGACCCGATTCGGCCCATCGCCGCACCGTATCTTCGCTGACGCCTAAAATCTCCGCCGCACGCTTCACCCTCACCAAGGCCACAATCACAATCTAGCATTTGCGGCGAGAATCACTACTCTAGTACGCAAATACGACTTCCGAAGGGGTCTTTCAAACGCAAATGAGAGAGCAGCGAATCACTGGAATGCACGCACTGGGCAACTGAGGCCGCTTGATCACACCACTACGTCGATCACTTGTCAACAGTCCACGAATGGGCAACAGTCACCGAAGATCCAACGGAATCGGTGCTCGCTCGTACTACACCGTGCACGCGGAGCACTACCTCTGCCACCCTGGCGCCATGTCTGCGCCACATCACGGAGACCTACCGTTCCAGATCCAGGGACTCGCTAAGCGCCTGCGCTTTACTGCCTTGGAGCGTCACTACAACAATCGCACGGTGATCGCGGCTTACGTGCTGATCAACTCCGCGATCTCGATCTCCCTGCTTTCCGTCCTCGCGATTGCCACCGGAGAACCGTTCGTCTTTCCATCACTTGGGCCCACCGCGTTCGTTCTCTTCTTCGCCGCCCTCAGCACACAGTCGTCACCTAGAAACGTGTTCTGCGGGCACTTGATTGGTGCGCTTACCGGCTTGACTGCCCTGTTGATCTTCGGACTCCAGGCGGTCCCTGCTGACCTTGAGGAGATCACAACTGCTCGCCTGGGCGCCGTAGCATTCGCGCTGGCCGTCACACTGTCGGTCATGATTTGGCTGGGTGTCCCGCATGCACCGGCTGGGGCAACAACACTGATCGTGGCCTTGGGGCTCTTGCGGACGCCAAGTCAACTGGTGATCTTGATGGCCGCAGTCGTGATCCTTATCCTCCAGGGAATAGCCATCAACCGGCTCGCTGGAATCCCTTACCCACTCTGGAAACCCGCCCCAAAGTAGCCCTCGCCTTGCCCGATGACGCAACGCCAAAATATCGTGACTCTGCAATCACTACCTGCATCGCGCGACGTTCGAAGGTGATGGTCGCCACCGCGATCGCGACGACGCCGCTTTCCGAGTTGATCTAGGTTGGCCGGTGGATTCTCGTCGCTGAGCGACCAGAATCCACCGACGTAGCAAGATCGACTTTGTGGGCGCGTGTGACGGCCCGACGGATTGATTCAATTACATGGTGAGGGCGCTCAGATAGGTCGAGCCAGGTGAAACGCAGGACTATCCATTCGGCATGGACCAAGTCGTTCTGTCGCTCGCGATCACGCTGAAACCTCTTCGTGTCTGTGTGCCACGCCCATCCGTCAACCTCAACGACGATCTTCAGCTCGAAATTGACGCAGTCCCCGATCCCAAGTAGCTCGCTACTTGCCGACCGAATCTCGGCATTGAAGACCCAACCCACGAGCCCTCCGCGACCGATCAACCGCTCCAGGCGTCGTTCGGACTCGGCCAACGCACCGGACTGCGCGTCAGCTAGTCGCGCACGAAATGCGGGTAAACCTCAGTGATCGCGCAGCCGATCACACCATCGGGCCAACTCGTCCGCATTCATCCAACCGCGACGCAAGGCCTCATCGAGGATCGCGCGACCTTGCTCTATGCGAGCTAGGCGGAGCGCATCGACGATAGATCGTGACCGAGGCATAACTGGGAACCCGTCGATGACTTGGTCCGCTTCCGCGCGGTCACGATCTCTAAGCAGAATCGCTCCGGAAATCTTTCGGCTCGTGCCCTCTGGCACCGAAAGAGCCACTAGGCCCCTGCCACATCGAGGCCATACAGCAGCAACGCGGAAGCTCCAGTGAGCCGGGCATCTGGACCGGCGTGCAGAAGTGCTGACGCGGCGAAAGGCCATTCGCAAGCGCGCCCGCACGCGTGAAGACGCCGTCGTTGCTGACCGCATAGCGACGGAACTGATCGGGGACACGATCCTGCCACTACGGCAACTGGTGGATATAGATGGTGGGCAAAAACGATCTTGAGTCGTTCCTTGCTCTCCAAATGCGGTGCAGGCAAAACTCAGAGTTAGACTTAGGCAAAAACAAGAATTATGGTTAGGTAAATGTTAGAGTAATCGCATGTCCCAGTACCTACCCAGAGTCGCCGACAAAATGCTCGGGGAAAGCCTGCAAGCAGCGGGTGCTGTTCTAATCGAAGGACCGAAAGCCTGCGGGAAAACATCGACCGCATCCCAACGCGCTGCCACCGTTGTTCGCCTCGACGAAGACGCGAACGCCAGAGCGGCAATAGCCTCCGTCCCAGACCTGCTCTTCAGCGGGCCCATCCCGATTCTGTTTGACGAATGGCAAACCGAGCCTCGGCTGTGGAACCTGATTCGACGGCATGTCGATGATCGTCAGCAGCAAGGCCAATTCATCCTCACCGGATCGGCGACACCGCGTGATGATGTCAATCGCCATTCAGGCGCGGGTCGCTTTGCCGTGCTCCGGATGCGCCCAATGACGCTGTATGAATCCGGACACTCTACGGGGGAGGTGTCCTTCGCAGCTTTGCTCGCTGGCGAACCACAGCAGGCGCAAAGCGCGCCCCTGGATGTGCCTGACTTAGCGGAGCGGATCGTAATCGGCGGTTGGCCCACGCTAGTGAACGCATCAGTTCCGCAGGCGCAGCGATGGCTGCGAGATTACATCCGGAACATGGTCGAAGTCGATATCCCGGCCCTCGGACATCGAAGGGCTCCCGCCAATCTGAATCGGCTCATGCGATCGCTATCCAGATCGGTGGGTCAGGCCCCCAAACTGTCGGAACTGCAGAAAGATGTTGCGGGTGAAACTGGCCCCGTCGCGTTCGAAACGCTGGCTGGATACTTGCAGTCCCTTGATCGCTTGATGCTCACCGATAACTCCGAAGCGTGGCCGACCCACATGCGTTCCCGAACACGCCTGCGGACCGCGCCGGTACGGTACTTCGTCGATCCGGCATTGGCTACGTCCGCGCTCGGAGTTGGCCCCCGTCAACTGCTAGGTGATCTCAAAGCGATGGGTTTCCACTTCGAGGCCCTAGCGGTCCGCGACCTGCGCGTTTATGCAGAGACGGAGGGAGGTCAGGTGTACTCATGGCGTGATGCCAACGGGAACGAAGTTGATGCAATCGTGTCGGCCCCTGATGGGCGGTGGGCGGCTTTCGAGATCAAACTCAATCCCGACGACACTGACGATGCGGCCGCCTCTCTGTTGCGGTTCGCCGGGAACGTCGAGACGAGTCGTGCTGGCGAACCTTCCGCTCTTGCAGTAATCACCAGCACTGGCTACGGCTACCGCCGTCCCGACGGCGTCAACGTCATCCCGATCAGCACTCTCGGCCCCTAAGAGATCGGTAGCGCAGACCGCTGCGGCTATCCCCTCCCGCCCTGAAGAGACGTGGACTCCAATCGCAAGACGTTGAACCAACGACCCTTGGCGCGCGGGACAGAAAACCGCATGACCGAATTGATCTTGCCTCAGGCGTTTACCCACCATCTATATCCACCAGTTGCCGTACTGGCGATCCTGCTCCAACCGGCCGTTGTCCGGCTGAGACTGTCCACAGGTTTACGGGTCGCCTTGAACAGGCGACACGAAGGCCCCGGAACCTGGTGGGGTTTCCGGGGCCTTCGTGTGTTTGATCGCTTAGCGGAAGTCGCCGCCTAGGTCGTACTCCTCTAGCGGAGTGGCGGGGCCAGTGGCCTCGCCGAACGACCCGGTGTAGTCGATGTCGTCGTAGGCAGTCAGCTGCGCGTACATCGCTGCCTTTGCCTCCTCGGTCGGCTCCACCTTCACGTTGCGGTAGCGGCTGAGTCCCGTTCCTGCTGGGATCAGCTTTCCGATGATGACGTTCTCCTTGAGGCCAAGCAGCGGATCGGACTTGCCCTCGAGTGCGGCCTGCGTAAGCACGCGGGTCGTCTCCTGGAACGATGCGGCGGATAGCCACGAGTCCGTCGCCAACGAAGCCTTCGTGATACCCATCAGTTCTGGGCGACCTGAGGCCGGTGTTCCACCGGACTGCAGAACCTCGCGGTTGCGGCGCTGGAAGTTTGCCGCCTCCACCAGGTCACCAGTGATGAATTCGGAGTTACCCGATTCAATGATGGTGATCCGCTTGAGCATCTGACGAACAATCACTTCGATGTGCTTGTCGTGGATCGACACACCCTGTGAGCGGTAGACCTCTTGCACCTGATCAACGAGGTGCAGCTGCACCTGGCGCGGACCGAGGATGCGCAAGACCTGCTTGGGGTCGACCGCACCGACGATCAGCTGGTCGCCGACCTCGACGCGTCCGCCGTCTTCAACCAGCAGACGCGAACGCTTGCTGACGGGGTACGCGAACTCTTCAGCATCGGGATCGTCAGGAACGATGACGATCTTGCGTGTCTTGTCCGTGTCATCGATGCGAACCTTGCCGGCCACCTCGGTGATAGGAGCAACACCCTTTGGCGTACGAGCTTCGAAGAGCTCGACGATACGGGGCAGACCGTGCGTGATGTCTTCACCAGCCACACCCCCGGTGTGGAAGGTACGCATCGTCAGCTGGGTGCCTGGCTCACCGATCGACTGCGCCGCGACGATACCGATCGCCTCGCCGACGTCGACCATCTTGCCCGTTGCCAGTGAACGGCCGTAGCACGCGGCACAAGCGCCAACGCGGCTTTCACAGATCAGCACCGAACGCGCCTTGACTGTCTCGACGCCAGCGGCGACAAGTTCGTCAATGAGCGTCAGGCTGAGTTCGTCACCGCGGGCCGCCAGCGTCTTGCCGTCGACCACAACGTCGTCGGAAAGCACTCGAGAGGCCGCCGAGGTGTCGACGTTGTCGAGCACCCGCACGACGCCGTCCGAACCTGCAGCACCAATGTGAGTGGGAAGACCACGCTCGGTGCCACAGTCCTCTTCGCGAATGATCACGTCTTGTGAGACGTCAACCAGACGACGAGTCAGGTAACCCGAGTCAGCCGTACGAAGTGCGGTGTCAGCCAGACCCTTACGAGCACCGTGAGTCGAGATGAAGTACTCGAGCACGCTCAAGCCTTCACGGAAGTTCGACTTGATCGGGCGCGGGATGATCTCGCCCTTCGGGTTCGCCACCAGGCCGCGCATACCGGCGATCTGACGGATCTGGTTCATGTTTCCGCGAGCACCAGAGTCGACCATCATGAACACGGTGTTGTTCTTCGGGAAGTTCTCGTTCATCGCTGCGGCAACATCATCTGTTGCTGCCGTCCAGATGTCGATCAATTCCTGACGACGTTCCGAGTCAGTGATCAAACCCTTGTCGTACTGCTGCTGCAACTTGTCATCACGCGCTTCGGCAGCCTTGAGTAATCCGGCCTTAGCCGAAGGCGTCACGACGTCGGAGATCGCGATGGTCACGCCACTGCGGGTCGCCCAGTAGAAACCGAGCTCCTTGAGTGCGTCGAGAGTTGCCGCAACCTGAACCTTCGATTGCGTCTCTGCCAGGTCATTAACGAGAGCACCGAGGCGCTTCTTGTCGACCTCGTAGTTGGCAAACGGGTAACCGGCCGGCATTGCGCCATTGAACAGCGCGCGCCCGAGAGTGGTTTCCAGGATGAACGGCTGACCCGGCTCCCAACCCTCCTTGGCTTCGTACCCGAGTGGTGGAGTTGAGGAACCATCGAGACGGATCCGCACCGTCGCGCGAAGCGACAGCTGCCCGGCGTCGAATGCCATGATCGCCTCTGCGATCGATCCGAACACGCGACCTTCACCGTCGGCACCTTCATCGTGACCGGTCAGGAAGTAGATCCCGAGCACCATGTCCTGCGTTGGCGTCGTGATCGGGCGACCGTTCGCTGGCGACAGGATGTTGTTCGCCGACAGCATCAGGATGCGGGCCTCGGCCTGAGCCTCAGCCGACAGCGGCAGGTGCACGGCCATCTGGTCACCGTCGAAGTCAGCGTTAAACGCAGTACAGACGAGCGGGTGAATCTGAATGGCCTTACCTTCGATGAGCTGTGGCTCGAACGCCTGGATGCCCAACCGGTGCAGTGTTGGTGCACGGTTCAACATCACGGGGTGCTCAGCGATGACCTCTTCGAGAACGTCCCACACGACGGGGCGCGAACGCTCCACCATGCGCTTGGCGCTTTTGATGTTCTGCGCGTGGTTGAGATCAACCAAACGCTTCATCACGAACGGCTTGAACAGTTCCAGAGCCATCTGCTTGGGCAGACCACACTGGTGCAGCTTGAGCTGCGGACCAACGACGATGACCGAACGACCTGAGTAGTCAACGCGCTTTCCGAGCAGGTTCTGACGGAAACGACCCTGCTTGCCCTTGAGCATGTCGGACAGCGACTTGAGCGGACGGTTACCTGGACCGGTAACCGGACGTCCACGACGACCGTTGTCGAACAGCGCGTCGACAGCTTCCTGCAGCATGCGCTTTTCGTTGTTGACGATGATCTCCGGCGCACCCAAGTCGATGAGTCGCTTGAGGCGGTTGTTCCGGTTGATCACGCGGCGGTACAGGTCGTTGAGGTCGGACGTCGCAAAACGTCCACCGTCGAGCTGAACCATCGGACGCAGATCCGGCGGGATGACCGGGACGCAGTCAAGCACCATTCCGTGCGGCGAGTTCGTCGTCGACAGGAACGCGTTGACAACGCGCAGACGCTTCACGGCGCGGGTCTTCTTCTGACCCTTTCCGGTGGCGATGATCTCCTTGAGCTTCTCGGACTCAGCCTCAAGATCGAATGACTTCAGTCGATCCTGAATTGCGGCAGCGCCCATTCCACCCTTGAAGTAGCGGCCGTAACGGTCGCGCATCTCGCGGTAGAGGATTTCGTTGCCCTCGAGGTCCTGGACCTTGAGGTTGCGGAAGCGGTCGAAGACCTCATCAAGTGCTGCGATCTGGGCATCGGCGCGACGACGGATTCCGTTCATCTCGCGTTCTGCCGCTTCGCGCACCTTGCGGCGCGCATCGGCCTTTGCACCCTCGGCTTCAAGCGCTGCGGTGTCCTCTTCAAGTTTCAGTTGACGCTTGTTGATTTCCTCGTCGCGCTTGTTGGCGAGCTGTTTCTTCTCAACCTCGATCTTCGCTTCGAGGCTTGGAAGGTCGCGAGTGCGCTCTTCGTCATCAACCTCGGTGATCATGTAGGCAGCGAAGTAGATGACCTTCTCAAGGTCCTTCGGAGCCAGGTCGAGCAGGTAGCCAAGGCGGCTAGGAACACCCTTGAAGTACCAGATGTGCGTAACCGGAGCGGCCAACTCAATGTGACCCATCCGCTCACGACGCACCTTGGCGCGAGTTACCTCAACACCACAGCGCTCACAGATGATTCCCTTGAAGCGCACGCGCTTGTACTTGCCGCAGTAGCACTCCCAGTCGCGAGTCGGTCCGAAGATCTTCTCGCAGAACAGGCCGTCCTTCTCAGGCTTCAGCGTGCGGTAGTTGATCGTTTCCGGCTTCTTGACCTCGCCGTGTGACCACGTACGAATGTCATCAGCAGTTGCCAGACCGATACGAAGCTCGTCAAAGAAGTTCACGTCTAACATCTATTTACACCTCTTCCACTGAGCTGGGCTCGCGACGGGACAGGTCAATGCCTAGTTCCTCGGCCGCGCGGAATACGTCTTCGTCTGAATCCTTCATCTCGATCGCTTGACCATCACTGGCAAGGACTTCGACGTTGAGACACAACGACTGCATTTCTTTGATCAACACCTTGAAGGACTCGGGGATACCGGGTTCTGGGATGTTCTCGCCCTTGACGATGGCCTCGTATACCTTCACGCGGCCTGTGACGTCATCAGACTTGATGGTGAGCAGTTCCTGCAGTGCGTAGGAAGCGCCGTAGGCCTCAAGGGCCCACACTTCCATTTCACCGAATCGCTGGCCACCGAACTGAGCCTTACCACCGAGCGGCTGCTGGGTGATCATCGAGTACGGACCGGTCGACCGGGCGTGGATCTTGTCGTCGACCAAGTGATGCAGCTTGAGCACGTAGAGGTATCCGACTGAGATCGGCTTCGGGAACGGTTCACCAGAGCGACCGTCAATCAGTCGCGCCTTGCCGTTGCCGTGGACCAAGGTCAGACCATCGTCGGTCTTCGGAGTTGACTCCAACAGACCGGCAATTTCCTCTTCGCGAGCACCGTCGAACACCGGGGTCGCGACGTTGGTCCGGGGACCAGCCTCACGAGCGGCTTCACTGAGGCCCTTTGCCCAGTCAGGGTTGCCCTCGACCTTCCAGCCCTGGCTGGCAATCCAGCCGAGGTGGATTTCGAGAACCTGTCCGACGTTCATCCGGCCAGGAACACCGAGCGGGTTAAGCACGACGTCGACGGGGGTTCCATCTTCCAGGAACGGCATGTCTTCGACAGGCAGGATCTTGGAGATAACACCCTTGTTGCCGTGGCGGCCAGCGAGCTTGTCACCAACGTTGATCTTGCGCTTCTGGGCGACGTAAACGCGCACGAGGCGGTTGACACCTGGCGGCAGTTCGTCACCTTCATCGCGGTCAAACACCCGAACGCCGATGACGACACCTTGTTCACCGTGTGGCACCTTCAGCGAGGTGTCGCGAACTTCGCGTGACTTCTCACCGAAGATCGCGCGCAGTAGGCGTTCTTCCGGCGTCAGTTCGGTCTCGCCCTTGGGCGTCACCTTTCCGACGAGGATGTCACCGGTGACAACTTCGGCGCCGATCCGGATGATCCCGCGCTCGTCGAGGTCCGCGAGGACCTCTTCGGAAACGTTGGGGATATCGCGAGTGATCTCTTCCGGGCCGAGCTTCGTGTCGCGCGCATCAACTTCGTGCTCTTCGATGTGAATCGACGAGAGCACGTCGTCTTGCACGAGGCGCTGGCTGAGGATGATCGCGTCTTCGTAGTTGTGACCTTCCCAGCTCATGAAGGCAACGAGCAGGTTGGCTCCGAGTGCCATGTCGCCACCATCGGTGCAAGGACCGTCGGCGATGACCTGCCCGGCAGCAATCTGCTGGCCTTCGGTCACCAGTGGGCGCTGGTTGAATGACGTGCCCTGGTTGGAGCGGGTGAACTTGCGGACCCGGTAGGTCTGCGAAGTTCCGTCCTCATTGGCAACGTCGATCGCGTCAGCACTGACCTCAGTAACTGTTCCGGCTTGCTCAGAAACAATCACGTCACCGGCGTCAACTGCCGCGCGGTACTCCATGCCGGTTCCGACATAAGGCGCTTGCGCCCGAACCAACGGCACCGACTGGCGCTGCATGTTGGATCCCATGAGCGCGCGGTTTGCGTCGTCGTGCTCAAGGAACGGAATCATCGCGGTTGCGACAGACACCATCTGGCGGGGCGAGACGTCCATGTAGTCGACGTCGGTCGGGGAGACGTAGTCAACCTCGCCACCCTTCTTACGAACCAGCACGCGCTCGGCGGCGAAGTGGCCGTCCGCTTCGAGTGGCGAGTTCGCCTGGGCGACGATGTGCAGATCCTCAAGATCGGCAGTCAGGTAATCGATGTCGTCTGTCACGCGACCGTCGACAACGCGGCGGTACGGAGTCTCAACGAAGCCGAATGCGTTGACGCGTGCAAACGTCGACAACGAACCGATCAGACCAATGTTCGGGCCTTCAGGGGTTTCAATCGGACACATACGACCGTAGTGCGACGGGTGAACGTCGCGAACCTCGAAGCCGGCCCGCTCACGCGAGAGACCACCCGGGCCAAGCGCCGAAAGACGACGCTTGTGAGTGAGTCCAGCGAGCGGGTTCGTCTGGTCCATGAACTGCGACAGCTGTGAAGTTCCGAAGAACTCCTTGAGGCTGGCGACAACCGGACGAATGTTGATCAAGGTCTGAGGCGTGATGGCCTCGACATCCTGAGTTGTCATCCGTTCACGAACGACGCGCTCCATCCGAGACAGACCCGTGCGGATCTGGTTCTGGATGAGTTCGCCAACGGTACGCAGACGACGGTTACCGAAGTGATCAATGTCGTCAGTCTCGATGCGAATCTCTCCGCGGGGCGAGTCAGCAACCGTTTCGCCAGCGTGCAGGCGAACGATGTATTCGATCGTTGCGACGATGTCTTCGACCGACAGGACGCTGTCAGACAGTTCTGCATCGCGACCAAGCTTCTTGTTGATCTTGTAGCGACCAACCTTCGCCAAGTCGTAGCGCTTCGGGTTGAAGTAGTAGTTGTTCAGCAAGGTGCGCGAGGCATCCACCGTCGGCGGTTCGCCTGGACGCAGCTTGCGGTAGATGTCGAGCAGGGCCTCTTCTTCAGTCGAAGTTGGGTCCTTCTCGAGGGTGGCGCGAATCGATTCGTACTGGCCGAAGCGCTCGAGGATTTCCTCGTTGGTCAGACCCAGCGCCTTGAGCAGAACTGTGACGGGCTGCTTGCGCTTACGGTCAACGCGAACGGCGACCATGTCTTTCTTGTCGACCTCGAACTCGAGCCAAGCACCGCGGCTCGGGATAATCTTGGCGACGAAGACGTCCTTGTCGGCGACTTTGTCCAGCGTCGACTCGAAGTAGACACCAGGCGAACGAACCAACTGCGACACCACAACACGCTCGGTGCCGTTGATGATGAAGGTTCCCTTGTCGGTCATCAACGGGAAGTCACCCATGAACACGGTCTGGGACTTAATTTCGCCCGTCTCGTTGTTCATGAACTCAGCCGTGACGAACAGCGGCGCTGAGTAGGTGAAGTCCTTGTCGCGGCACTGCTCAACCGTGTACTTAGGCGGCTCGAACCGGTGATCGCGGAATGACAGCGACATCGTCTGACTGAAGTCTTCGATCGGAGAAATCTCCTCGAAGATCTCCTCGAGGCCCGACGTCATTGGAATGTCTGTTTCACCCGCCTCTTGGGCGGCTTCCACACGTGCTTGCCAGCGTTCGTTACCCAGGAGGGTGTCAAACGACGCTGTCTGCAACGCAAGAAGATTAGGGACCTCAAGAGGTTCCCGGATCTTCGCGAAGCTCACGCGAGGTGAAATGGGTGGTGCAGGGCTAACGGGTGTGCGCAGGGCGGCCAACGACAGAGTCCTTCCGACTGCTCGCAGACTAAGCAATTTCGATTGGGCGAATCCGCGCATGCCAATCACACGTTGTCAAGCTTCAGATTCCCCCCGGGCCCCACGTCCGGCAACTGAGTTGACGACTCAGGTCAGACCTCTGGGCTCACGGTTTACGAACTCTGGGCACGAGTAAGTAGCAGCGCAAAACGACAGCCTACGCGACACGCCGTCACATGGGAAGGCCCGGGTCCGAGCACGACCTCATTTGTGATCGGTTTCACAAATGCACAAGTTGGTGCTCCACCCGTTGTCGGACGCATAACTGGGGCTCATTGGGCAACCGGGATTGCCTTCTGTCAGGGTCGGGCTGTGCTGACTGTAGCGGGAGCATGAGGTCGTATGAAAGCGCTATTGCGCCTCATCAGTGACGGGCTGGCGGGACCGCAAAGTGCTGGCCGCACCGGATTCCTGTGCATCGCTCCTGTGCTGCTGATCCGGAACCTGCAGTTCCTGGCCCCGGAATGGACTGGCGACATCCGGTTCTTCCTACTGGCAGCGATCGGTGCCGTACTCATCGCAGGCACAGTCCTCTGGGCAAGCACCAGGTTGTTGGTGCCGAATCGACACGTCCGACCGAGCCGCCCGTGGGTGGTCCTCTTTTGCTACCTGCTGGCGGGCGTCGCCAACTGGTACGTACTACGAATCGCCGAGCCGAATGCGATGGGTCCGACACATGTCGGATGGCTTGGCGGTCTCATCCAAAGCGTGCTCTTTGTGGCGTTCTGGCTGATCGTCGCCAGCTCAATTTCGACCGCACTTGCTCAACACGAAACCACAGCGCGGTTGCTTCAGCTTGAGAACCAGGACCTCCAGTCAACCCGGAATCACGTCCAGGCCCAGCTCGCGCGATTTGCCGCAGAGCTATCCCAGCGAGTCCTCCACGAGTTGATCCCGACCCTCGAAGAGCTGACCGTTCGTGCGCGGGAACTTCGAGTCACCTCAACACCAGCGACGATTCTGGCGTTCTCAGCGCAGTTGCGAAGTGTCGCGCATGACTCGATCCGCCCTGTCGCGCATCGACTGGACGCTGAGCTGATCGACACCGGCACCCTCACGCGGAGCCCAGCGGAACCCGTTGCCGCACGACCCCAAAACCGCCTCGCGGCAATCACGCGCCTGGCCCTGACCGGCGATCCAATTCGACCAGTCGGCGCAGCAACAGTCGGCGCACTCGTCGCGATCCTGACGGTTGCTGCGCCGAAACTGGCGATTCCGTACTTGGTCGTGGCAGTCCCGACGAACATGGCAGTCCTGTATGCCTTTCGCGCTGCTATCCCGGCTCGAATCTGGAACCGCAGCCTGCCGCTCAGTGCCGCCCTGCTGAGCCTGGCGTATGCGGTAGCCGGAGCCTGCTCGATCTTCTGCATCCCGATCGTCGGCCTGACCCCGTTTGCGGCTGCGTCCACGAACCCTGATCTCAAGTGGCAGTTGTGGTCGATTCCGATGGCGTTCTCAGGGTTCATCTGCGGATGGAGTTGGTCTCTCGGCCG
>Ga0075158_10000384_pt1 | contig 36587 bp, 50 predicted proteins | sample JI91814BDNA_FD_70968 | JGI IMG/M metagenome (GOLD analysis project Ga0075158, IMG submission 70968) | Wastewater effluent complex algal communities from Wisconsin, to seasonally profile nutrient transformation and Carbon sequestration -... | ecosystem: Engineered > WWTP > Effluent > Algae... | reverse complement strand
GCCACGCTCGACCCGGGCACCGACCGCAAGCACTACATCGGCACCATCAAGGGCGAGTTCTCCCGGGACCGCATCCTCGGCGACGATGTGATGCTGAACGCGGCGAAGTTCGAGCGGGTCGAGGAACTGACTGCCGCCTGGTGCCCTCCGGCCACCCCGTACTACAACGTGGCGTGCGCCAACACGCTGCGCCGGCCGGTGTTCAACAGCCTCCCTGGCTTCCAGGCGCCCCGTGGTCGCGTGTCGATCATGCCGTCGCCGGACCTCGCCGACATCACCTCCGGCTACGGCCAGTGGACGATCGAGGACGACTCGGACCCGGCAGCCCGCAAGAACTGCATCACGATCACCTGCGGCAACCCCACCACGTACGAGATGTACGGCGTGTGGCGCTGCATGACCGTGAAGAACCTGCTCGCGATGACCTACCCCGAGCTGGTCGAAGCATGGTTGAACCGTCTCGGCGCCGCGCAGGCCCGCCTCGGTGAGACCCTGCTGCTCGACGCGATGGGCACCGAGTGCGACACGCTCGACGCACAGCGCCTCGGCTACGGCGCCGCCGTCACCATCACCTCCACGGTGCTCAACTACCTGGCCCTGTACCAGGAGACGCAGCGCTGGGACATCACCGGCAACATGCAGGCATGGGCGCCCCGCTGGGTGCTGTGGGGCATGAAGATGGACATCATGCGCCGCCGTCGCACCGACGGCCGCGTCGTGGTCCCGTCCGATGCCGAGATCGAGGCGATGTTCACCGAGGTGGGTCTCACGATCCACTGGTTCATCGACACCCCGACCTGGGCGGTGGCCATCCCCCGTGTCGGCGTCGACGGCGGCAACCTCAACCTGATCCCGCAGTCGGTGCAGATCCTCATCGCCCCCCCGGGCAAGTTCGCCCTGATCGACCGTGGCAACCTGAACATCGGTGTCACCGGCGACAACATGTACCGGGACAACGACTCGAACAGCAAGAACCAGTTCACGTGGTTCTTCGAGTCGTTCGAGGGCGTCGTGTCGACCACGACCTGCCCGGCGCACATCCTGGACATCCCGGTCTGCTGGAACGGCGTCCAGATCGACGACATCGTCATCAACTGCCAGGGTGGCGACGAGGCCGGCTACCAGAGCTAGGCTCTGGTCACCTTGCGAGAGGGAGGCAGGAGGGGCACCGCGGGGGCGCTGTGCCCCTCCTGCGCGTCTCGGCAACGTAGACTCCGAACCATCGCCGCTGGCATGATGGCTGCACACCACGAGGGAAGGGTCAGTGAATGGCGAAGGGTCGAGGTAGGGGTGGGCGTGGACGCTGGAGGCGGGACCGGCGCGGCCGGTTTGCGAGCGGCGGGGGCGGTGGCGCTGCCGGCGGTCGCGGCCGGGGATCAGCACCGAAGACGAAGTACGTGTCCCTCAACGCCAAGGGGCGCACGGTCAGCTCCTCCAGCACCAAGCCGCGCGGCTGGGGCAAGCCGGGCGCCACCACCACGACCGTCACCCGCTCCGCCATCCCTGGCTCGCGGTCCGTGCGCGTGACGCAGGTGCGCGGCTATAAGCAGGGGTACTCCGTAACGACCGCCAAGGTCCGAGCACCCGGCAAGTGACGTCACCGGGGTAGACTGGCCTGCCGTCATGCCTGTAGCGTCACCGATATGGCAACAGGCACCGAAACCCATCTCGTCCTTCCCGTCGGAGGGATGCAGCCGCTTCGACTGCTCGACATCATCCCCTCCCTTGATGTTGCCCCTGGTCCGCTGCGCTGGCTGCAGGGCGTGACCTGGGAGCCTTGGGTCTATCGCTCCCTGCGGCCCGACGACGTGATCCACTGCGGCCCGAACACGCTGGACGTCACTCCGACGACCTGCGAGACGTGGCCCACCCAGGCGCCCTTCCGCCTGTCGGACGCGATGGAGGGCGACAACCTCACCTCGACGGTGGAGGCGTCACAGGTGACGCTGGCGGCCCGATACGTGATGTCGGTATCCGCCGCCTTCGCGGCAGAGTTGCTGTCCGGCGCCGGCTCGAATGACCGTTCCCTCTCCTCGGAGGCGACGGCGCCGGCCAGTGTCCCGTTCGGTTCCGCCGCCTCCCCCATCTGGAACGTCCTGTCCGTACTGGAGGCCGAGATCGGCGACCGCATGAACGGCGCCGTGGGGTACATCCACATCCCACCGGGGCTTCTCGCCCAGGCCGTCACCACGTACGGCTTGCAGCGCATGGGTCCAGTCGGAGCGTGGACGACCCCCGCTGGGAACATCTGCATCTCGGACGCCGGGTACAACAACCCACCCCCGCCGACCGGGGAGGCGGCGAGCGCCGACGGTGAGGACTGGGTGTACTCGTCTGGCCCCATCTGGTATGCGGTGTCAGACCCCATGCTGCCCGGGGTCGGGAGCGAGACGATGAACATCTCTGACAACTCGTTCGAGGCGTACCTCGCCAGCTACGGGATTCTCGTATTCGACTCGGCTCCCGTTTCGGCGATGCTGGCCTCCTACGACGTGAACGCCTGACATGGCCGCCTTCGTCACCGCAGTGCTCGTCGCCTACGACCCGGCAGGTGCCTGATGGGCGTCGGACTGATTCTTCCAGGTGCCGGCGGTGGTGGTGGTGGTGGTGGGACGCCAACACAGGTCACCGCAGTGGCCGAAATGCCGTTCCCCGACCTCGACGGCGAGGGCTTACTCCTTGACGACATCATCCGGTTGGACTTTGGCTTTCAGAACATCACCCCCTGGACGTTCGCCGATCCTGATGATCTCGTGACGGCCGACATCGACGGCAACTACATGATCGAGGATGCTGCCATCGGCCTCTACATCCTCACCTTCTACTTCGCCGGCGAGCCGATCGACGAACTTTCGCAGTACGGACTGTCGGCAAGGCTCAGTATCTCTGATGTTGAGGGTCAGGTACTAAAGGCGGAGGGGTACGAGTACCACCACCAGGATATCGAGGGCAGCTTGTCGCTCTCGTACTGGTCTCCAGTCGTCCAAACCCTGTACCCGTACGCCAGCCTCACCTACAACACTGGAACAGGTGATGGTTGGTCCGTCAGTGGGACTCTGACCATCCAGCAGATCACCTGGGGCTAGGTCGTGGCCACTCCGATCGTTCAGTCGTGGGAATGATCGTCTTGCGTTGACCGCTCGGCCGACATAATATGTCGCCCATGTCGAAACCTCTGACGGTCATCCAGATCGGGAACTTCAAGCCCGAGCACTCCACCGAGAACCACCTGAAGCGAGCACTCGAACACAACGGCCACTGGGTGACCGCCGTACAGGAGGACGATCCTGACGCCTTCTTGGATGCTGCCGGGTTCATCCGCTACATGGCGCCAGACCTCGTGCTGTGGACTCGCACCGGCTGGGACTGGAACCACATCTTCGGCAACACGTTCGGCCACGAGATCGCTCACGCCCGCCAGCGCCTCATGCTCGACGCGGCACGGACCGCCGACGTGCCAGTCGTCGGCTACCACCTCGATGTGTGGCGTCGGCTGCAGCGAGAGCACCAGTTGACCGAGGAGCCGTTCTTCGAGTGCGACCTCGTCGTGACCGCAGACGGCAGCGACCCCGACCATTGGAGGTCGCTCGGTATCAACCACCTGTGGTTCCTCCCCGGCGTGTCCAGTGCCGAATGCGAGCCAGGGGTGTTGCGCAACGAGTTCCAGTCCCGTCTCGCCTTCGTCGGTTCGTGGCAAGGCCACTACCACCAGGAGCACCAGCATCGCTTCGAGCTGGTCGAGTGGCTGCGGAAGAACTTCCGGCGCGACTGCGCCTTCTGGCCGAAGCAGGGTCAGCCGGCGGTGCGTGGGGCCGACCTGCGCGACCTGTACGCCTCCGTCGACGTCGCTGTCGGCGATTCTTGCTTCAGCGGCGACGGCATCGGTCGGTACGTCAGCGACCGCATCCCCGAGAGCATCGGTCGTGGAGCCCTGCTGTTGCATCCCCACACGCCGGGCGTGACCGACGGGAGTGTCACGCCAGCCGGCGAAGCGTGGCGGTCGGGTGAGCACCTCGCCTGCTGGGATGCTGGCGATTGGGACCAACTCGGCGCAAAAATCGAGCACCTGCTCGCTCTCACCCCTGCGGAACGCAGAGAGATCGCTCGGGCGGGCCGAGAGTTCACGCTTGCAGGGCACACGTATGAGACCCGGATGCGTCAGCTCGTCGAAGCACTCGCCGAGCGAGGAATGCTGTGAGTCTCCCGAGCCCTGAGCGATTGCGGGAGGTGCTCCACTACGACCCCGAGACGGGGTTGCTGATCTGGAAGAAGCAGCTCTCAAACCGTGGCCCGCGAGGCAGCGTGGCAGGTACGTCAAAGCGGGACGGCGGGCGCCGGAGCGCGGGGCATATTCAGGTCGGGGTTGACCGCTTCAACCGCTCGGCCCACTTCTGGATATGGCTGATGATGACGGGCTCTCCACCGCCGGCGGGGACCGAGATCGACCACGTCGACCAGGACGGCACGAACAACCGCTGGGCTAACCTCCGGCTGGTGAACCGGATGGACAACATGGAGAATGTGTCCAAGCCCAACAGCAACAACAAGTCCGGGTTCCGAGGCGTCGACTTCCATGCGGCATCGAAGCGCTGGCGGGCCAGCATTCGAGTCCATCGCCGCCAGCGCTACCTCGGCTCTTTCGAGACCCCCGAAGCGGCGCATGAGGCATACCTGAAAGCGAAGGCCGAACTTCATCCGGCCTGGAACCGAGACCTCCTCAACGAAAGGCAGTCAGTATGAGCACCGCAACACTCCCGAAGGGCCGCACCGCACCGAAGGGCGGCCCAACGCCGAAGCAGGTGAAGCGCAACCTGCCGCCGACGATGATGCGCCGCTACCACGGTCGCGACCACCTGCCGCCGACGAAGGGCGTGTGGTTCCTCGATCAGGACCACCGCCTGTGGCACGGCCATTCGCGTCACGCTCACCCGTTGCGTCGCAAGGCCAACAAGCGCACGTGGGCGAAGCTGGTGCGTGACCGGCGTCGCGGCTGGAAGGCAGCGAAGTGATCGACGAACTCGTGGAGCGCAAGGACGCTCAGATCAGCGAGTGCGGCCGATACCGCTACAGCCTGATCCGCCAGTGGGGGTACGGCCCGTTCATGACGTTCATCATGTTGAACCCGTCGACGGCGGATTCCTTCGCAGACGACCCGACCATTCGGCGCTGTCGCGCCTTCGCCAAGCGCGAAAGCATGAGCGGGCTGCTCGTCGTGAACCTGTACGCCTTCCGCGCCACCAACCCAGCCGACCTGCCGGTCGATTTCGACGACCGCGTCGGACCTTTCAACGGCGCCTCACTGGTGGGAGCGATCAGTGGCGTGGCGGCGAGAGGCGGCCACATGGTCGCCGCGTGGGGCTCGTCGGTCGGCAACGATCTTCGGATGGTGCATCGGGTATCCGAGTGGGCCACCGACCAGAACGTCCCACTCCACTGCCTCGGCACCACGAAGGACGGACATCCCCGTCACCCGCTCTACGTCAAGGGCGACACGCCACTGGAGGAATGGAAATGACCACGTTCTTCTCCGTCGACGTGGAGGCGTCCGGCCTGACTCCGGCCGTCGGCTTCCTGCTCACCGTCGGTGTGCAGGCCGTCTGGTGGGACGGTGTTGATGCTGGCCTCCACCCGGCCCCGTTCTACGTTCGTATCCAGCGAGCCACCGAACTCGGCAAGAGCATGTACTGGAGGCCGGGACAGCCAACGTTCGACTGGTGGCAGGAACAGGGCGACGAGGTGCGCGCCGAGGCGTACGCCGGCGAGGCCCTCGTTCGACATGACGCCTGGATAGCGGCGAAGATGCTCAACGAGTTCGTCGTCGGCCTGGAGCCTGACCCCGAACAGCGAGTCTTTGTGGCCAACCCGGTCGCCTTCGACAAGATGTGGATCACCAACCTGTACGACGAGGCCAACCTGTCGTCGGTGCCGGACCCGTTCCACTACCGCAGCCTGTGCCTACGTTCGATGAAGTTTGGGCTGCGACCCAACAGCCCGTGGGGGTCGGACCGCGAGAGTCACGAGCCCGTCCTCCCCCATCACGCCCTGTCCGACGCTCAGGCGCAAGCCCGCGACCTGATCGACATGCTCACCGAAAGAGACCTGCCATGAAGACGAGAGAGATCAACGAGAACCCGGAGTGGGCCTTCATCGTCCCGGACGGCATCGCCGACTGGGACGCGCCGAGCCACTGGGAGCGAGAGCGCCTGGCGTCGATGCAGGCGCACCTGAAGCCCGGGATGGTGCTGTATGACATCGGGGTGGAGCACGGGTGGCTGAGTGCCGTTTACGGTTCGTTTGCAGGCCATGGCAACATGGTGCTGGTGGAGCCGTCGCCCGAGATGTGGGTGAACGTCCGCAAGACATGGGCGGCCAACGGGTTCGACGACCCGATCGCATCGTTGCAGATGTTCTGCGGCGACAAGCCACCCAACGCGACGAAGCCCCAGGTTGAGGCGTGGCCCGTCTGCTCGGAAGGATTCGAGGACGCTGCCGAGGTCGACGCCATGCCCTACCGCATCCTCGGGAGGGACGAGACGGTGGGGACGACCACGATCGACCAGATCGCCTCGGTCGTGAAGCGATTCCCCGACGCGATCACCGTGGACGTGGAGGGCTTCGAGCTGACCGTGATGCGCGGCGCCGAGAAGACGCTGAAGAAGCACCGCCCGATCGTGTGGCTCAGCGTCCACCCGGACCTGATGGAGCGCGACGCCGGCGTGACGGACGTGCAGGAGTTGTTCGACTTCATGACCTCGTGCGGCTACGGCCGCGAGTACCTCGGCACCGACCACGAGCAGCACCACTTCTTCGCCCCTCTGGAGTGGAAGCCGTGAGCGGCGTGCCAGCGAAGTTCGGCCTCGGCGACGGCGACGACGGAACCCAGTTCCTTACCGCCAGGTTCTTCCGCGATTCAGGGCTGCTGTGGAAGGTCAACCACGACATCCTCCACCCGCTCGGGCTCGCCTTGGCGGTCGGGACCGGCGGCGACGACGGCGAAGACGACTCGATGGCCGCCGTCTTTCGGGCATTCGTCGCCGAAGACGGCGCGTGGGAGTACGCCCCCGAGGACAACGAACGGAAGTCGGCCGACTGGGATGCGTTCGTCCAGATGTTCAAGGCCGGACTGATCGACATGACGCCCCCGGCGGCCAACGAATGAGCCACCACATCATCCAGGTGGAGTTCCCGTCCGCGATGACGGTGGAGGAGATCGTCGACTGGCTGGCCGACTGGACGCCGTCGGGCGCCTGGCTGCACATCCCGTTGCCGTGGCGTGACGTTCTCACCCCGCACGACTGGGTGCTGCGTACCGGCCAATCCCCCACCTACTCCATCCACGACGAAGCGTTCGCCAACGCTGGCGATCAGGTCGTCGTGTTCCGCCACCGAAAGGCAACCGAATGAATCCCGATCCCGTCCCTGTCATCTGGCTCTCACTCCATGAGGGCATCGACGCCCGAGGCCCGTGGGACACCCGCATTCTGGAGCGGCTGTTCGGCGGCGTCGAATGGGAGCACGGCATCGAGTTCGTCCACTGCGAGGGCATCGGGCGCTACCCGACGATCAACTACAATGGGTTCGAGTGGACGAAGCACGGGCGGGTGATCGTCGTCATCCCTGCACGACACCACTGCTCGGCCGAAGACATCCGCGACATCAACGACACTCTCTCGGCGTGGAAGTCAGTGCTGCTGATCTTGTGCGGTGACGAGGAGGGCAAGTTCCCGTGGAAGGACATCCGCCACCCGAACATCCGCTTTTGGGTGCAGATGCCCGACCCGACCCACTACGCCGACCTGCAGGACGCTTTCTTCTTCGGCAACGGCCCGGCCAACACGTCGAGCATCCGCTGCGCGAAGACGCTGCCGTGGGTGTTCGTTGGCCAAGGAACGAACAGTCGTCGCTCGTCGGCGATCGACGGGCTCAGGAAGCTGGACCGTCGCCTCAATGGCCGGCTGGAGCCGACGGGTGGGTTCGGCCAGGGTTACGACCCCGAGACGTACGCCCGGATGTTGCAGGCGACGTGGTTCGCTCCCGCGCCCTCGGGCCCGGAGCACGTCGACACGTTCCGCGCCTATGAGGCGCTGGAGGCTGGCTGCATCCCACTGGTCGACGGGTGGACGCCACGGGGGCCGAGCAACTACTGGGAGTTCGTCTACGGCGAGGTGCCGTTCCCCGTGATCTCCGACTGGGACACGGTCGGCGGGATCGTTGAGCACCTGCACAAAGACCGCCACTTCTACTCGGCACGCTGCTCGGCATGGTGGCAGCAGCGCAAGCGAGAGATGGCGTGGAGGCTGCGGAGCGACCTGCGCAAGCTGGGCCACGAGATCCCCGAGCAGAAGGTGACGGCGATCATCACGACGAGCCCGACACCGGGCAACGACCTGGCCGTCATCCAGGAGACGATCGCGTCGATCCGCCACCACTTCGACGACATTGAGATCATCGTCGCGTGCGACGGCGTCCGGCCCGAACAGGAGCACCTGAAGGTCGGTTACGACGAGTACCTGTACTACCTGTGCCGGTGGACCGAAGACCAGTCGAACATCGTCCCGTACGTCGCCTCCGAATGGCGGCACCAGGCGATGCTCACCTTCGAGGCGCTCACCGAGATGGGCTTCAACCGGGTGCTGCTGTTCTGCGAGCACGACACCCCGCTGGTCGCCGACATGGCGATCGACGTCGACAAGGCGATCGAGACGATCGAGCTGGGGATGCTCGACGTGTTGCGCTTCCATCACGAGTCGCGCATTCTCGAACCACACGAGCACCTGATGGTCGACCACGTCACCGTCGACCTGTGCGGCCTGCCAGTGCGTCGCACCCGCCAGTGGTCCCAACGGCCGCACCTGGCCTCGGCCGGCTACTACATCAGCGCCCTCGGCTCGAACTTCACCCGAGAGTCGCGCACCATGATCGAAGACGTGCTCCACAGCGTGTGTCAGGTTCATCCGTGGAACAGGAACAGGCTCGCCATCTACCATCCCGATGGCAATATCCAGCGGAGTTACCACCTGGACGCCAGGGGCTCGGAGTCGAAGTTCGAGATGAGGCCATGAGCGGGAAGCGCAAACCTCCGCTGGAGCGGTTCTGGCCGAAGGTCAACAAGGAGGGGCCGATCGCCGCGAATCGCCCCGATCTCGGTCGTTGTTGGGTCTGGACCGGCAACTTCGGCTCTGGACCCTACGGCTTGTTCTGGAACGGCGATCGGATGATGAACGCTCACCGTTTCGCCTGGACAACACTGGTGGGACCGCCCACGCCCGGACTCGTACTCGACCACTTTGCCTGCGACTTGAAGGCTTGCGTGAACCCAGCGCACCTCGCCGAGGTGACGGCTGGCGAGAACACGCTTCGGAGCAACTCAATGTCGGCTCGGCACGCTCGCGCCACGCACTGCCCCGCCGGGCATCCGTACGACGAGGAGAACACCTACCGTCGACCCGACGGCAAGGGCCGGGGTTGTCGAACCTGTAGGTCGGCACCGTGAGGCTCGGGTTGATAGCAAGGTGTGAGATCGCTCGCGGAATCGCGATCCAGTCGAAGGGCTTCTACGACCACCTGCCGGTCGACGACGTCCTGCTGGTGCGGATGCCGCGACCGGACTGCGCCGAAGCACCTGAGTGGTATCCGGGGGCCACTCAGGTCACCTACGACGCGAAGCTGCACCAGCTTCCCGAGGATGTCGTGAAGCGCTGGCTGCGCGGCGTTGATGTGGTGTTCACCGTCGAGACCCCGAACGACTGGCGGATGCCGTTGTGGTGCGACGAGCTGGGCGTGCGGCTCATCATCCAAGGCAATCCCGAGTTCGTCCGTCACGGCCGGCCGGAGTTCGAGCATCTCCCCCACCCGACCTCGTGGTGGTGGCCGACCTCGTGGCGCACCGACGTCCTGCCCGCTGGCCTGCTGATGCCGGTCCCCATGTACGACGGCATCCAGGTCGAACCCCCGCCCGATGACGGCGTACTGCGCGTGCTGCATGTCGTCGGCAAGCGGGCCTACCAGGATCGCAACGGCACCGAGATCCTCGTCCAGGCGCTCCGTCGCGTGCGCCGCAAGATGCACGTCACCATGGTCGGGCTCGACGGCGAACTGCCGAAGGTGCAGGCAGGTCCGTCGAACCGGAACCTGACGGTGGAGTACCACCCGAACGGGATGGACGACCGCTGGAGCATGTACGACCGCCAGGACGTGCTGGTGCTCCCCCGCCGCTACGGTGGCCTGTGCCTACCCGCGCTCGAAGCCGGTGCTGCGGGGCTGGCGGTGATGATGCCGGACTGCTCGCCGAACGCCGAGCTGGCCAGCATCCTCGTGCCGGTGCGCCGGCAGACGCCAACCACCCTGGCGTGTGGGCCGATCCGCATGACGGAGGTGGCCCCGATCGACATCGCCACCCAACTCGACGATCTCGCCACGAACCCCGAACTACTCTCCACTCGCAAGGCGCTACAGCGACATATCACCCCGTCATGGATGGACTGGGGGCTCAAGTACAGGGGTGAGCTACACGGATGAAGGTCTGCACGATCGAGGGCTGCTGCAAGCCGGCGCGCACGCGAGGGTGGTGCGCCACCCATTACCAGCGCTGGGTGAGGAATGGTGACCCGAACGTCGTCCTGAAGACGGGCAGCAAGCCCGGCCGGCCGCCGGGCGGGGCTCGCAGGGCCACCGAGACACACTGCGCCAACGGTCACCCGTGGAGCGCTGAGACCACGCGGCGCCGACCATCCGGGCGCGTTATCTGCCGGAAGTGCGAGAAGACGTCAGAGCAGGCTTACTGGAAGCGACGAAAGGCACGGAAGTGAAGGTCGACCTGATCGCCTCAATGCGCCACTACAAAGACCACATGCTGCCGATCTTCGAGGCGCTACCCGAGCGGCTGCGCGGACACGTCCATCCGGTCGGCGAGCAGGTGCGCCGGCCGCTGTTCAACCACATCGCGATGGTGGCCGGATGGCAGGACGTCGAACAGCTCGGCCACCGGGCGAAGATGATCTACGTGGAGCACGGCGCCGGCCAGGCGTACCTCGGCGACGAGAAGATGGCGACCCTGCCCGGCTACTCGGGCGGTGGGGCGCGGCACCGCAACGTGATCGGCTACATCTGCCCGTCGGCGACCGTAGCGGCACGCTGGAACGCCCCGGCTGTCGCTGTCGGCTGCCCGAAGATGGACCCGTGGTTCCGCTCCGACCCCGGCCGTCCGATGGGGCGGGGGGTCTGCATCGCGTTCCATTGGGACTGTCGGCTCGGGCCGGAGATGCGCAGCGCCTTCGACCACTACAAGGCACACCTCCCCGAGATCGCAGCATCGTGGCGAGCCCACGGGTTCCCCTTCGTCTACGGTCACGCCCACCCGCGCTGGGGCGGCGCGCTCGACGAGCACTTCAAGGCGGCTGGCTTCGAGGTGCTCACCACCGACGGGCAGGTCTTCATGAACGCGGACGTGCTGGTGATGGACAACAGCTCACTGATGTACGAGTTCGCCTCGCTCGGCAAGCCGGTGGTCGCACTGAACGCGCCGTGGTACCGACGCGACGTGGAGCACGGGATGCGCTTCTGGTCGCATGTGCCCGGCCGGGAGGTCGATGGGCCCGAGGAGCTGCTCGAACTGGACCTGCTCTCACACGTGACCACCGACCCGCTTCGCGATTACCGGCGGGCCGTCGTCGGCGAGGTATACGCGTTCACTGACGGCTCCTCAGCCGAGCGTGCCGCCGCATGGATCACTCAGCTCGTGGACGCGAGGTAGCATCCCGCCATGACCACTCTCCTCGTTTGCGAGCCGTTCGGCTCCGTCGCTGACGTCATCGCCCGCGGTGACTGCGGGCTCAACGCCGAGGACGACCTCGACCTCATCAACGATGCGCTCGATGCCGCGTCGGACATGCTGTACGTCCTCTCGAACGGCCGGGTGACCGGCCAGTGCTACGCCACGGTGCGCCCACTGCACTACGTGTCGTTCGGCTCGGACCTGTACATGGACCCGATGTACCAGCGTTACGGCGTCGACTGCATCCCGCTCCCGCGCAACACAATCTCGGTCGACTCGGTGAAGATCGACGGCGTCTCTCTCACCACCGCCGACTATGGACTACTCGACGGCTATCTGCTGTACCGGATCGACAAGGCGTTCTGGCCGCGCTCGAACAACCTGCGCCTTGCCGACACCGAGGTCGGCACATGGTCGGTGCGGATCTCGTGGGGCAACCCGGCCGACTGGCTCGCCGACCAAGCCACGGTCGACATCGCCGTCTCGCTCATCGACGACTACCAGGGCGGCAAGGGCTACCTGCGCGGTGTCACCTCCGCGAACGTGCAGGGTGTGTCCGTGCAGCTGGAGGAGGCGGCCGGCGAGATGAGCGGTCGCGGCCTGCCGATGCTCGAACGGTTCCTCAGCGTCCACGCCCCTCATGGCGGCCTGCCGGTCGGTGCGTGGTCGCCCGAGGTGGAGAACGGGTGGACGCTCGTCCAACGCGAAGGCCCGTCCGGCTCATGAAGCGTGGAGGGCCGCTGCAGCGCCGAACCCCGCTGGCTCGCACCGAGATGAAGCGGAAGCGAACCAAGAGCAAGGGCGAGTTCCATCCCACGGTTCGAGCCGAGATCGAGCGCCGGTCGGGCGGCCGATGCGAGGCGAACTGCTCCAGCCCGGCCTCGCACATCCACCACATTCGCCGCCGATCGCAGGGCGGCGAGGGCACCACGAGCAACGGTCTGCACGTCTGCTCGGACTGCCACACCTGGATTCACGCCAACCCCGCCAAGGCCGAGGCGCTGGGCTGGCTGAAGCGCAGCGGGCACGACACCTAGACATCGGGCGGGCTCGGCTGGGATGCTGTGGCCGATCTCGACGAAAGGATCGTGCTATGTCCACGAATGTTGCTGGCGGTGCCAACTATGGCGAACTCGGTGCGTGTGTGGTGCGCGCCGCCCGACTGAATGCTGACTGCTCGCCAGTCGGCGGCGTCAACGGCGGCATCGTCACGGCCGCCCTCATCACGATGACGCGTGACCCGCAGATCAAGGAAGGCACGGTCTACGAGCCGGTCAACGCCTGCGGCACCACGCTGTTCACCTACGAACGCGACGACCAGATCCTTCGCCAGAACCTCTCGGGCGAGTTCGGCTTCGCCGACGTGGAGATGATGGCGTTGCTGTTCGGCGGCGGCGTCATCCTCGGCGCCCCCGGCGGCGACTTCTCTGGCGATGCGATCGGCTACTACGACCCGCTGTACTCCGCGCCGCCCCGCAACGGCGTGTACCTGGAGGTCATCACGACCGCCGTGGAGGAAGGCGCCGGCACCTGCGTGGCGTCCGACGGCGGTATCCCCGTGGCGATCGGCCACATCTTCGGCAAGGCCAAGCTGCGCCTCGGGTCGACCACGTACGCCGATGCCGTCATCAACACCGCCTTCGCCGGCCGCTCGACCAACAACCCGAACCTGTACAACGGCCCGTGGAACGACTGGCCGGGCGCTGGATACATCCCGAACAGCTCGTACATCAAGATCGGCTACACCCAGGCCCAGTACGACGCCATTCTCGACACGGTCACCGTCGGCCACGTCGACCTGCCCGTCGGGAGCTGACCCCCAGCCCGGTGGCGCGAACAGCCCGCCGCTACCGGGACAACGACGAGAGCCTCGCCTACGGGTGGGGCTCTCGTCGCGTCTCGCCCCATGTGGCCTGCGATGTGACATGCCACCCCTTGCAGTGGTCGCACTCGTACGCCCTGACCGGCACGCGATCGCGGGTGGATGTGGCCTTGAACTTCTGCAGCGCTCTCACCGCCTGAGCGTGGTCGCGGTACCGACGCTTGCGGGTGGCCATGCATGTGCGGCGCGAGCGTTTCATCGGTGCAGTCTTGCACGGGTGGTACCTTGTCGGCATGGCCCTTCCCACCTTCGACTGCTCGGCACCCAGCGGCGCTTGCTGCACCGCCGTGTTCGACATCGCGAACCGCCTGCTGGAGCAGGCGCTCGATGCGGTGAACGGCTGCATCGACGACGGGTGCGACCGACCGCTCGGGTACATCACCTTCGGCGACGGTGACGGACAGACCGACGGGTTGACGGTGACGGTGCGCGACCTTGGCCCCCACCCCGGCGTTCGACCCGGAACCATCCATCCGCACCGGGTGAACTACGCGATCCGGCTGCTGGAGTCAGGCTGGCCAACGGCGCAGGTGGTCGGCGAGACCATCAAGTTCCCCGAGCCCGCCGCACAGAACTTCGCCGCCTACCACCTGCTCGGCCGCACTGAGGCGATGTACCGCCGGGTCGTCCACCTCGTCACCCAGCGCGACCTCGGGGTGTCGGGCATCCGGGTCGCCAAGGCGTACACCGGGGCGCTGACGCCGATCCCGCCCCGCGGCGGCGTGGCGGGAGCGCTGATGACCGTGACCGTGGACCTGGCGCAATGACCCAGGGGCTCGTCCGTCTGCGCATTCAGCGCAACCCGGCAGCCGAGGCGGCGTTCGCCGCGAAAGTGAAGCGCCAGGGCGCCCGTCGGCTTGCCGAGAAGCTGGAGCGCGTCGGAGCCGATGCCGTCCGTCGCACCGACGACATCGTGCGCGCCGAGCTGGTCAACGACCGCATCCCCGAACGGCGTCGCGGCGGCCGGCACCTGCTCGGCTCGTTCCGCTACCGAGTGCTGTGGGACGGCGTCACGTTCCCGGTGACGCTGGAGATGTACTCGCTCGCGAACCCGGCCAAGGTCAACGCCATGGAGTCCGGCGCGAAGGCGCACCGGATCTACGCCAACAATGCGCTGTTCCTCACCTTCCCCCGAGGTGACCGGTCCAGTTCGCTAGGGTCGCTGGGCGACACGCGACTCTCGACCAGTCGTGGTCGACCGCAGATCCGTCAGGGTTACCGAGGGCGAGCGACCGGCGCAGCGATGGTGGCGGTGGGCATGGTGAACCACCCGGGCAACCTGCCGCACAACATGATGGAGCGTGGCCTCAATGGGGCCGTGGAGGCGGCGTTCGCCGGCAAGGTGCTCGCCTGATCCTTGCGTTTGATCATCCGCGGACCTAATATGCCGCCATGGCCAAGAACAAGATCAACATCGACGAGATCCTCGGCGAGCCCGAACCCATCCACTTCGAGGTCGTCACAGCATTCGGCCGGGACTGGAAGATCGTCTCGGGCCTCAACCACTTCACGCTGTCGCTCGTCGCTGGCGGTGACGCAGGGGCGATCGGCTCGTTCATCCAGAACGCCACAGTGCCCGAGCAGCGCGCCGAGTGGACCGCAGCGCTGAAGGAGCAGACCGGCTTGGAGGGTGAGCGGCTGGAGAAGCTGGTGTCGGCGCTGATCGAGGCAGCGTCGAAGCGCCCTACCGAGTCGCCGTCCGCCTCCTCGCGGCCGGCGACGAAGCGGACGTCCGCGCCGAGATCAGCGGCACGCTCCTCCTCGGCTCGGGGCTGAGGCTCGACGACCTCTCACTGTCGGAGTACCTCGACTGCGTGTGGGCGCTGAAGACCCGCGGTGCCGGGTCGATGATGAACCCGTTCGAGTATCGAGACCTGATGAATGCGGCATACGGCTGGACCGACGAGTCGCCCGCCGAGGTGACCGCCAGGTACAAGTCGAAGGCCGCGAAGAAGGGCAAGAGAGGTAAGCCGGGCGAGCCTCAGTTCAAGGTGTCGTCGGCCGAGCAGCAGAAGTTCCAGGCGTTGCTGGCGCTGGCGAAGCCGAGAACGAAGCCCCCCGGGGAGTAGCATCCCGCCCGTGGCCGACGATGCAGCCCTGCAGTTCGATTTCGAGGTCTCGCCAGAAACGCTGGCGAGGCTGCAGTCGACCATCTCCGAGGCCGTAGGCGACGCGTTCAAGCAGGGGTTCTCGGGCCGGGCATGGTCGACGGCGATGAAGGCCCAGTTCGATGCGGTGGCGCAGGCCACCGCTCGGGCCGCCGCGGAGACGAAGAAGGCCACCGCCGCCGACAAGGAACAGCTAGCCGTCCTGTCTCGCCTGGAGGACCAGGCGGCGAACTACATCAAGGTGCTACGCCTACAGGGCGAGGCGGTCGGAGCGATCGTCGCATCCTCGAACCGCGTCCGAACTAACGAGCGCCAGCAGTCGATCACGCAACGCGAAGAGCTGAGCCGACGACTGCAGGAGCGCCTGGCGCTCATCGACCGCGAGACGAAGTCGATCGCCCAGTCAGCTCGAACGCAGGGCGAGCTGCAGGTCAACGCGGCCAAGGTCGCCGGGAAGCAGCGCGTCCAGATCACCCGAGCGGTGCTCGAAACGATCGGTCGGCTGGAGAAGGTCACCCTGCAGGGCTTCGTCGGCGCCGCTCGCGCTGCCACCTCGGCCGTCTCCCGTTCGTTCGGCGCGCTGGCCAACTCGCTGCGCCGTAGCGACGACGCCTTCACCCGTGGCCTGCCGGCCGAACTGCGCACCCGCGAGTCGCTGATTCGCGGTTCCTTCCTGCGCCAAGAGACGGCGCTCAAGCAGTCGACCGTCCGCCAGCAGGCCGTCATCGCTGAGGCGCAGCGCCGAACCTCCACCGGCGTCGCTGGCGCCATCACGGGCCGAGGGTTCGGCGGCGGGCTCGGCGTGCTCGCCGGCGGGGCCGGCATTGCTGGGCTGTTGACCGCCGGCTTCCAGCGCTTCTCGGACCTGGAGCGCATCAACAAGCAGTTCCTTGCCCTCACCGGCAACCTCGACGACACGAACCTACTGCTCGCCCAGGTGAAGGAGTTCGCGAAGGAAACCCCATTCGACCTCGTCGGCGTGGCTGATCTCGCCAAGGGGTTCCTGGCGATCAAGACGCCGGTGGATCAGGTGCTTCCGCGCGTACAGGCCATCGCCGACGCCGTCGCCCTCACCGGCGGCGGCGTCGACGAACTGAACCGCATCCAGCGCGCCCTCGGCCAGATCGTGTCGACCGGCAAGCTGCAGGGCGACGAGCTGAACCAGCTCGCCGAGAACCTGCCCGGCCTGAACATCCGCCAGATCCTTGCCGACCAGCTCACCGGCGGCAACGTACAGGACTTGGTGCGCCTGCAGGAGGCCGGCGAACTCACCGCCGACCTCGTCGTCAACGGCCTCATCACCGGCCTCGCCAACGACCCGCGACTTGCCGGGGCCAGTAAGGCGCTCGCCGAGACGCTCGGTGGCCGGACCTCGAACCTGAAGGAGTCGTTCGCCGACTTCGGTGCGGCGATCATCGGCACCATCGCCGGCCCGCTGAAGGTGGCGATCACCGGCACACAGGTGGTGCTCCAGGGGCTCGCCGACTTCATCAAGGGCGAGAACCTCGGCCCCGTGCTCACCATCGTGCGTGACGGGCTCAAGGGTGTGGCGTTCGGTCTGCTCGCCGTGCTCGGGGCCAAGGCCGGCATCGAAGCCCTGAAGCTGCTCGCCCTCACCGCGCGCCTGCTCGTGTCGCCCTTCGGTGCGGTGCTGCTCACTGCCGGCCTACTCGGCGGCGCCCTGTCGATCCTGCTGGAGCGCTCCGAGCCGCTGCGCAACACCTTCCGCGAACTCGGCGACCGCATCGGCGACATCGCAGACCGCGTCGGTGAGCGCCTGCAGCCCGCCCTTGACGCCGCCTCCGACGTCTTCGACGAACGGGTCATCCCGGCGATCAACACGGCAGCCCAGTTCCTCGCCGACAACCTCCTGCCCGCCATTGACGGCGTCATCAGCTTCGTCCTCACCGTTGCCATCCCGGCGCTCGTCGGCCTGGCCGACGTCGTCGAGCGCGGCGCTGGCCGAGCACTGGAATACCTCAGCGACCAGGCCACCCGATTCTTCGACATCGTGCGCCCCCTCATCCGGCCTGCGGTGGACGGGTTCCGCGACCTCGGCGAGGCGATCGGCCTCGCTTTCGGTGGCGACTTCTCGAAGGTGTCGAGCGGCGCCGCCTCAGCACTGTCGGGCATCGGCGCGACCGTGGCCAACATCGCTGGCGCTGTCGGGACGGCACTGCTGCCAGTCGGGCAGAAGGTGCTCAACTTCTTCCTCGAACTGTTCTCGGGTCCGAACCTGAAGAAGTATGCGTCGGCCTTCCTCGGCTTCGTGGAGGAGGTCGGCCGCATTATCGGTTCGATCGTGTCGAGCCCCATCTTCGTGAAGGCTCTCGCCGGTATCGCCGCGGCAGCCGTGATCGTCGCCGCCCGGTTCGTTGAGGGCTTCGGCCGTGGGGTGATCGCCAACATCCCCGAGCTGGCCGGACTGATCGGCAACGCTCTGCTGTCCGGCCTGCAGGCGGCGCTCTCGAACCCGCTTGTGGTCCTCGGGGCCATTGCCCTCACTCCGCTCATCTCGCGGCTCGTGCGGTCGTTTACGGGGGCTGGCGAGGCTGCTGGCGGTGGTTTCCTCGGTGGAGTGAAGTCCAGCCTGTCGCGTTCGACGCTGGCGACGGTGTTCGGGGGCGCCAACGGCGCCATCGAGTCGCAGATCAAGGGGCTCTACCGCGCCGAAGCCAAGGAACTCAACCAGCTCGCCAGCCAGACCCGCATCCTTGGCGGCAACCTGCAGCTCGTCAAGCCCGGGACGATCGACGCGGCTCGCGCTCAGGTGAAGCGACTGTCGGCCGACATCACCGACTCGCAGTTGCGGGTGCTCCGCTGGCGCGACGCCTTCACCCAGGGCATCACCACCACGCGCCTCGGCCTCGGTGGACTCGGCACCGCGCTCAGGGGTGTCGGTGGCCTGCTGACCGCGCCGCTCGTGGCTGCCGGTAAGTCCGGGCTGTTCAACCAGTTCGGTTCGCAGGGCTCGCAAAGTTTCCTCTCAGCTCTGTCCTCGGGTCTGCGGGCTGGCGGCAGCCAGATCGTCGGCGGCGTTCGCACCGCCTTCGACTCGTTGAAGCTGTTCGCCCAGTCGCAGGGCATCAGCGTCGGCCAGGCATTTGGACGGGCGCTGCAGAAGGGCGCCCAGGTTGGCCTCGCCGCCGTTGGCGGGTTCGTCGTCGGCGAGGCCGAGGGCGAGCGTGGTGGCAGCGGTGCGTTCAGCGCGCTCACGGCAGGGCTCACCGGCCTTGTCGAGGGTGGCCCGGTTGTCGGCGCTGTCGCCGCCGGCGCCTCGCTGATCGGCACCGCGTTCGGTCAGGCCGGTGCCGCGGCGAAGAAGTTCCGCGAGTCGGTGAAGGTGCTGACGGACGCGCTGAAGCAGGAACTCAACGCGGCGATCGAGTCGGGTGCCATCAACGTCGACCGGCTGCGGTTGGGCTTGCTGAACTTCGGCGACGTGGCCGGGCTGGATTCGGTGTTGGGCACCTTCGAGAAGGAACTCGGCGACGATGGCGTGGCTCTGTTCGCGAAGCTGGGCCTGTCGTTCCAGGACAACATCCTGCCCATCATTCAGTCGGGTGGCGACCTCGACCAGATGAAGGCGAAGCTGCGCTCGTCGTTCCTCGACGCCGCGGCGTCCTCCGACGAGTTCGCGACCCGGTTCGGCGCCGACGCAGCCAAGGTGCGCAAGCTGGTCCTCGGCCTGCAGTCCGGTGACGGGTTCGGCGACCTACTCAGCGCGGCGGCGAGCGACTTCATCGACGCCGGCGGCCTGCCCAGCCACTTCGATCGCTCCCCCTTCGCCACCCTACTGCGCGACAACGCTGACTTCCTTGCCGATGTCGCCAACACGGCCGGCGACATCGAGCGGGGCGCGAAGATCACCAAGGCCACACTCGACAGCATCAACGCGTCGGCGAAGGCGGGCTTCTCGGGCTTCGACACCACGGACCCGGTCGGAGCGATCGACACGGTGGAGGAGCGTCTCGGGGAGTTCTCCACCGTGTTGTCCGGCATCACCTCGCAGTGGGCCAACTTCCTCAACCCTGACGCCGCAGGTGGTGACTTCGGCCGACTCGTCAACGAGGGCATCGTCCAGGCTGCCGGTCTCGGCCAGCAGCGGGTGAGCGCCGCCAACGATCCGATCGCCGGGGCCGCTCAGTCGGCGCTCATCAGCGGCCAGTTCGGAGAACTGCTCGCCCGGACGATCGAGCAGGGCGTGAAGGACGGCATTGTCATCGACGAGGCTTCCGCCCTCGCCGCCGTGCAGCCGCTCATCGACGCGTACGTCAACTCGGCCCCCGAAGGGCAGCGCGCCGTCCTGAAGGCGTTCGCTGAAGGTCAGGTGCCGAAGCTGGCCGTGCAGTTCGACAACGTGGTCCTCGCTCAGGCGGGCATCGACGCCGCCAACCAGGCGCAGGCCGTGCTCGATGCTGCGCCACCCGAACTGAAGCTGACCTTCAACGAGGCCGAAGCCTTGGTCAATGCCGGGCTCACCGTGCAACAGGTGCAGGACTTCATCACCAACAACCAGCGCGTCGACGCTGTTGGGCTGCCACTGCCGCCATTCACGTTCGACGAGGCCGCGGCGCTCCTCGTTGCCCGGTCGGCCGCCTCCACATTCTCCGACGAGTACGCGGGGTCGTCGCGCGGCAAGATGGAGACGGCCGGCACCGAGACCGTGGTGGGCCTCATCAACGGCATCGAGGGAAAGACCTCCGAAGCCCGAGCGGCGGCCCGGGCGCTGGCGCGAGCGGTCAACAGCGAAACGCGCCTGATCCTCGGGATCTCGTCGCCGTCGAAGGTGTTTCGCGACATCGGCCGCTTCATCGGCGACGGCCTCGTGCTCGGCGTGCAGGACTCCACCAACGATGTCACTGCCGCCATCACGGGCGCCATCGACACCGCCCTCCTCGCTGCGCGGGCGGGTGGCTCCAAGGTGGCCGACGCCCTGCGCGAGGCCGGCGCGGGACTGTTCGGCGCCCTGGCTGGGTCGGGCTCGCCGCTCAACCTGGGGTCGGCGCTGACCGGCTCGCAGTCGGGCGTCACGACCGCGGTGCAGTCGTTCCTCAGCACCTTCGACTCGAACTTGCGCACCGTCTTCGACGTCGGCGGCAAGAAGTCCAGCGAGCTGACTGCAGCCGACAAGAACATCCTTGGCGAGTCGCTGTTCAGCCTGAACGCGAGCGACGTCATCGGTGCCTCGAACCTCGCTGCACTGACCGGCGCCTTCGATGCGATCGCCGAACTCGGCGAGACCATGCTCGGCCAGGGACAGGACGCCTCTGCGGTGACGGAGGAGATCCGCAAGCAGGTCGACGCCCTCATCGCGTCCGCGGTGAAGCTGGGGTTCTCTGGCGACGAGGTCAACGCGCTGGCGGACGCACTCGGCCTCTCGAACGATGCGCTCTCCGACTTCGTGCAGCAGTTGAACGACATCACCATCGGGGCTTCGGACAACGAGCAGAACTCGCTCCCCACCTCGGCCCCGCAGCCGCCGTCGCCGTCGGGCCCCGGCAACCGCCAGGGTCGGCTGGAGGGCGGCTCGATCGTCAACCACATCTACCTGCCGTCCGGCGACCCCGAGGCGAACGCTCTCGCTGTGGCGAACCGGCAGGCGTCGCTGCTGTTCCACTAGAGTGGCGCCATGACCCATCACGTCGGCTTCCTCTACCTGGGGGACGCGTACGGCAACCCGTCCGAAGTCATCAACGAGTACCGCACCGCGCAGAACCTCGAAGGGGTGGGCGCCTGGGTGGGCAACGTGGAGGAGTTCGCCGGCTGCGACGGACTCGCCTTCGCTCCGTGCGCGATGGCCGCCGATGGCACCGTCACTGAGTGGGTGCCAATCCCCGAAGCGGACCCCTGGGTCGGCTCCGGTACGCCGGCGGCGACCGAGGCGCTCGGCTTCACGATCGAGGAGTGGACCGGCATCGACGGCGCGAGCAACACTCGCACCGTCAACCCGCTGGCGAACAGGCCCGGCGGTGCTCTGTTCGGCCGTCAGTCCCACCGACACCGGACCATGGCCCTCAACGTGTTGGTGCATGGGACCAGCGAACGCGGCCTGACCTACCTGTTCCGGTGGTTGGAGACCCTGCTGCTCGCCACCTGCTCGCCGTGCGCCAAGGTGTCGATGTGGCTGCGCGAGCACTGCCCGGCCGGCGAGACCGATGCGGACCTGGAGGAGGGTCTGCTGCGTGCCGAGAACGTGGCGCTGCTCTCCGGCCCCGAGTGGGTCGACCCGCCGATCGTCGAACTCGGCTGCTACGTGCGCCGCCTGTCCGTGACGCTCGCCGTCGGCAACCCCTGCCTGTACCGAGTCCCCCCCACGGCGGCGGACTCCGACCACTCGTTCGTGCCCGCCTCAATGCCGGTGGGATTGTCGTTCCCCTACAGCACCGCGCCACTGACGCAGTGGGTCGGCAACTCGGTGCGCGCCACCTCCGCCGTCGACGCGGTCGACATCGGCCTCACCTCACCGGTGGTCACATTCACGTCACCACTGGCACTCGACGGCGTCGACCGCATGGTGCTGCCGACGATGAGGATCTTCGGGCTGCTGGACGGGCCCGGGCTGCCGTTCGAGGCGCGTCGGGTCGGACTGTTCACGATCCACGAACTGCCGAGCGGCTACGAGATGGTGATCGACGCAGCCAGCGGCGCGGCGCAGGCGCGAGACCTGCACGGCGACCGCGAGTGGGTCAACGGCGGCCAGTTCATCGGCCCGAACTACAACTTCGACCCCGGCTTCGACGGCTCAAAGTCGGTCACCTTCGGCCCGTGCTCGGGCGGCACCGTCGTCGTGGAGCCGGCACTCCTCGAACTCGACTGGACCCGCCTGGCGACCTCGTGGTCCGTCACCATCCAAGCCATGACCCGATCGGGGTGCTCGTGACCACGATCGGCTGCGCCGACGACTACGAGGTGGTACTGGAGGACTCCTCCACCATCGGCACGGTTGCGGTCCAGCGGCGTCTCTCCGACCTGGAGTTCTCCGAGCTGACCTGGGGGCGCGTGGAGTCCGCCGTGTCCGAGGCGTCGGTCACCCTCGCTCTGGACGCGTACGGCCCGGGGTGTTGCCCGTACCCGCTTCGCGGGTGGGACCAGTCGATCGCGATCTACCGCAACGGCCGCCGGCAGTGGGGTGGCCCGATCGTCGGGTGGCGAGTTCTCGACGACGGGCGCGTACAGATTGCAGCCCGGGATCTCCTGGCCTTCGCGATGAAGGAGTTCATCTACACCAACCGCACCTTTGCCGCGGTCAACTGGCAGGAGGTCATCTCGCAACTCGTGACCGACATCTCGGGCGGGCTCGGAACCACGGTGCCGTGGTCGACGATCGACCCAGCCTCGTTCCCGGAGTACGCCGAATACGCGGCCGGGTTCCCCTACGTCGTCGACCGCACCTACGCGATCTCGCAGATGAAGTACCTGCTGGAGGCGATGACGGAGCTGGCGGCCGAGGCCGGCGAGACCTTCTCGTGTGGCCCGGAGCGCGTCCACTACGGCGCCTACGGGCTCGCCCAGGAGAATGGGCTCGGGTTCGTCGACACGGCCCGTCCGATCATCAACAACCACACCGTCTTCGGCATCCCGAAGGTCGTGGTGGACTGCCTCGGCGTGGCCACGGACGTGTTTGCCGTCGGTTCCGCTGCTGGCCCCGGAGGATTCCAGCGCGTCAACAACGTCCGCATCACGCCACTGCCGGACGGTCTCACCAACTACTCCGAACACTTCCACCTGCAGGCCGCCGTGCAGCCCGACCCGCGCTGGAATCTGGAGGCTCAGATGCTCGGAGGCCACGTGTCCGCCGTCGCCGCACTGGCTCCGGTCGTCACTCTGGAGGCAGTGCATCTCACGCCCGAGTTTGGCTCGATGCCCGAGGTGTCCGGCAGTGGTCCGTTCCGCCCGGGGCTTGATGGGCTCGCCGGCGTGCGCCCGGGGCTGGTTGCGAAGTGGGGCTTCGACGACGACTGCTGGACTCACCTTCCCGTCACCCGACCGACGGACCCGCGCATGGGCGCGCCGGCGCTGGAGTTCACCCCGAACATCGAACTTGTGCGGCTCGTGCAGCTCGATGTTCGGGTCGCCGCCACCGATGACGGGTTCGACGAGAGCATTCAGGCGCACTTCACGCCGTGGGCGGAGCTGTCGTCCTGATGGCCCCCCAGCTTGAATCCTTCGCGCTTCGCAACGAGCTGAACTCGATGCGCAATCGCCTCGCAGCGCTGGAGCGCAACGTCTCGGATGGTACGTACAACGAATACACGGTGACCCTCACCGCCTCCAGCGTCGACCCGTCTGTCGGTGCCGGCACGCTGAAGGGCACCTACGCCCGCTACGGCGACATGGTGCACGCGCTCGGCGACATCACCTTCGGGGCGGGCATGGCCGCCGGCACTGGCCAGTACCGTATCGGCCTGCCGATCATCGGAGCCGACACGACCGAGGCTGGTGCCGACATCGCTGTTGGTCGCTGGCGTTGCGCCCAGGGCGGCAACACGGGCGAGTTCTCGGGCCTGTTGGTCGGGGCCGGACTGCAGTACATGACCTGCCGATATTCGGCCGCCTACCCAACAGGCGCCGACACGGTCGTCGGGGCTGCGGCGCCATGGGTGTGGGTGTCCGGCGGCCGGATCAGCTTCGGCGTCCTGTACCGCGCCGCACCCTACTGACGCAGACTCCAGCGAGGGTCGACTGCTAGGGTCGAACCCATGTCCCCCTGCACACCTGCGATCGACAGCTCGATTGGTCGAGTCGGCGTCTACAACACCGGCTCGTACCCGACCGGCGCCGACCTCTACGAGGGGAAGGTGATATGGGATCTCGACCTCAATCAGCTCCTCGTCTACACGGGCACCGAGTGGCGCATCATCACCGATGTCGACGGCTGGGCGACGTGGACCCCCACCCTCAGCGGAACCGGTTACGCCATCGGCAATGGTGTCATCGGCGGCCTGGCGCGCGTGCATCCCGACAAGATGTGGGAGTGGATCATCATCGTCGTGTGGGGGTCAACGACCACCGCTGGGGCCGGCCCGATGACCGTGTCCACGCCGGCAACGCTCGCCAACGTGAACGTGGCCGGCTCCGGCATCGGAGCCACCGACATCCTCGCTGGTTCGACCTCGGGGGGCCACATGGTTGACGCTGGCTCGTCAGTCGAGTACAGCCTGCGCCTGCGTCACCTGAGCAACGCCACACAGGCCGTGCAGGCGTTGCGTTACAACGGCGCAGCCGCCGGACTCGACTACGTCCAGTGGGTCAACGTCACCTCGACGATCCCTGTCGCTCCAGCACAGTTCGACACCTTCCGGCTGTACGGCCGGGGATTCGCCTAAGGTGTCGACATGGGAACTATCTGGCTCACCGACCTACCCGACGTGATCGCAGCGGCCGGGCTCAACGTCACCACCTGGCCCGGTTGGGAAACCCGGTCGAACAAGCGCGGCGGCTACGACGGCATCTTCGGCATCGCCGTGCATCACACCGCCGGCAAGGGCGACGCACCGAACGACTGCAAGTACATGTGGGACAACGCCCCGCTACGCCCCATCGGGGCGATCCATCTCGCCCGCGACGGCAGCGTGACCGTCGGAGCTGCCGGACAGACGAACTGCCAGGGCCTCGGCGGACCACTGACCACCAGCCGCGGCACCATCCCCAAGGACCGCGGCAACAGCTACGCCATCGCCATCGAAGCCGCGAACGCCGGCACGGGCGAGCCGTGGCCGCAGCCACAGCAGGACGCGTACGTGCGCCTCTGTGCAGCGCTGTGCAGGGGTTACGACTTGCAGCCCGCCGACGTGTTCGCCCACTTCGAGTGGGCGCCAACGCGCAAGATCGACCCGTTCGGCCCGTCGAGGTACGCCGGCATGAGCAAGTGGGACATGGGCGCGTTCCGCGCCGACGTAGCCAACGCCATGGCACAACCACCGCAACCAGAGCACGAGGACGACATGAAGACCCTTCCCGCCCCCATCCGCCTCTACGACAGCCGAGATCCCGGTCGGGCCCGCATCAAGGCTGGCGAGATCGTGAAGATCCCGATCTTCGCGAACGTCGTCGACGTCAACATCACCGTGGTCCGCCCCGACGGCGAAGGCTACCTCGTCGCGTGGGGCGAGAACCCGAAGCCGCCGACCTCGAACGTCAGCTTCCAGGCTGGGGTGACGATCGCCAACCGGGCACGAGTCGACCTCGACGAGGGTACGTTGCGACTGCAGCCCACTCAGGGCTGTCACCTCATCGTCGACCTGCAAGCGGCGGGCTGATCGTGGTGGTCAACATCCCGGGCTTCGTGGCGGCACTCCTCGCCATCCTTGGCTTCGTCGGCACCGTCGCCGCGGCCATTGCCGTCATCCGCCAGAAGGGCATCGAGCAGTCGCAGCAGACCATGGAACGGTCGCTCGACGTGCTCTCCAAGGCGAACGCCGAACTGAGGCTCGCCAACGACGACTTGCACAAGGAGCTGCAGACCGAACGCCTGGAGCGCGCCAAGCTGGAAGGGAAGCTGGAGGTGTTCACCGACAGCTTCGCTCAGAAGATCCTCGACGCCGTCATCGAGACCATCAAGCGAGTCCAGCCCAACATCGCCCTCGCCACCCCAACCCGCTCCCCGCTGGAGCGCACCCGCACTGGAGACACCCCATGATGAACTTCATCCACAAGATCCTGGCCCCGGTCGCCACGAAGCTGCAGCGCATCCCGCTGCCGGTGCGCTCCCTCCTGTACCGCGTCGGCACCGCGCTCCTGCCGCTGCTCGTCTTCTACAAGGTGACGTCGGAGGAGAGTCTGCCGCTGATCCTCGAAGTGTTCGCCTGGGTGCTCGGCATCGGCTCGAACGCCGTGGCCGCGTCGAACACCCCTCGGGTGCGAGAGAAGTAGTCCGATGGCCGTGAAGGTGCCGTGGCCGGTGAAGACCGGGGACACCGAGACGATCACCTTCGTGTGGCCTGGAACGGTCAACGGGGCGGCGACGTACCGGTGTCATCTGCGCGCCTCCAAGGGGGCGGCCGGAGATCCTCTCGCCATCACGAGCGTCCTGCCTGCCGTGCAGGTCACCACCAACATCGAGGTCACGGCCTCCCTGTCGCCAGCACAGACTCGCGCCCTGCAGGCCCGCAGGAGCGCCTGGTACGACTTCGAGGAGAACGCGGGCGGCGTCGTCTCCACCTTGTTCGAGGGGCCGGTCGACATCGACCTGGATGTGACGGTGTGACCTCCCGGCGCGTCGTCGTCGACGCCAAGCCTTCGTCGGCGCTCCGGGTGGTGGTCGTCACCAACGGTGACGTCGAGGCGTTTCCTGAGCGTCGCGTCACCGTGATCGAGGAGGCCGTCACCGGCCCGCAGGGCATTCAGGGTGAGCCCGGCGCCGACTCCACGGTGCCAGGACCGACCGGCCCGCAAGGCCCGCAGGGCGCGACCGGTCCGCAGGGTGCGCAGGGCGCGGTCGGAGCCACAGGCCCGCAAGGCGAGACAGGTCCAGAGGGGCCGACCGGACCGCAGGGTGATGTCGGACCTCAGGGTCCGGCCGGGCCGGCAGGCGTGCAAGGACCACAGGGCGACGAAGGACCAACCGGGCCGCAGGGTCCAGCCGGCGCGCAGGGTCCGCAGGGTGATGAGGGGCCGACCGGTCCGCAGGGCGCGACCGGCCCGCAAGGCCCACAAGGCGACGTCGGCCCACAGGGCGACGTCGGCCCACAGGGCCCTGCTGGCCCGACCGGCGTAGAGGGTCCGACTGGTCCAGCCGGCGCGCAGGGTCCGCAGGGCGATGAGGGACCGCAGGGCATCCCCGGCCCCACGGAAGGTCACCCGATCTACGTCGGCGGCACCCAGCCCACTGCAACGACCCCCTGGGTATGGTTTGATACCACTGACGGGGACTTGCAAGTCTTCTACGAGGATGGTGTGTGATGGTAGTCAAGAACGCCTTCGGGGATCTGGCCCTGGAGGAAACACAGCTCGACCAGAACGACCTCCTCGAACTCCTCAGCGCCTTCATGCAGCACGTGGGTGTGCTGTCGGCCGTCCGCGAGACGAACGGTTCGCTGCGCGTCAGCGTCACGAACACGCACGCCGTCACGGTCACAGGCACCCTCACCACCGTGAGCACGGTCACCTCGCTGGCGAACCAGGCAGCCAATGGCGGCCAGCCCACACAGCAGGTCGTCCCCGCCGCACAGAACACCCTCGCCCATCTCGCCAACGTCGCCGTCGTCGTCGTCACGCCGTAAGGACCAGCCATGACCGTCACCCCGCCCACGCCTGTCCTGCATCGCAAGGAGTGGCAGTTCATGACCCCGGCGCCGGTCGCGTCGGTGGCCGGGGCGTTCATCGTGAACGACCCCAACGACCAGGGCAACCTGGCCATGCTCGTCACGTCGGCCACCGTGCAGTACTTGTACCACCACGACGAGGATGCCTGGGTGCAGCTGCCGTCGGCCGCCCTGGGTGGGACGTTCGGTGCTGGCGCGTGTGGTGCTCGGGGCCGTTGGTCGAGGACGCTCACCGCCAACGGCGGGACGACGTCGACGATCACGCTGGCGACCGCGATCAACAGCCTGTGCATCGGCCGGACGATTCGCTTCCTGAGCGGCACCGCCGGCAACGTCGGCTTGGAGCGCACCGTGACCAGCGTGCTGTTGAGCCCGGTCGCCGGCACCGCAGTGATCCAGCTCGATACCCCGCTTCCGAACGCTGTGGCCAACCTCGACACGTTCGTCGTGGAGGTCGGCAGGTTTTTCGTCGTGAACGCCGGCGCCCCGGCTGCGGGTTCGTTCCGCGAGTTCGACCCGTTGACAATGACGTGGGCGACCCTGACGCAGACCGGCCTACCGACGATCGGTACGGACGGCAAGCTGGTCTCCACGCCGTCACATGTGTCGATCGCGACCGGGACAGCGACGTCGGCGACGAGTACGACGCTGTCGAACTCGATCAAGGCGTGGACGGTGAACCAGTGGGCGAACTCGCAGATCAGGATCACCGGCGGGGTCGGCGCCGGCCAGGTTCGCACGATCTCCAGCAACACCAACAACGCGATCACCGTGTCGGCCGCCTGGACGACCACGCCGGATGCGACGTCGACCTACTCGATCGAAGGCAACGACGACTACCTGTACTTCCTGGGCAACAACGCTGTGGCCATGTACCGCTACTCGATCTCCGCAGCAACGTGGACGACCCTGGCCCCCGGCGTCGCTCGTGGCGCCGCCCCAGTGGCGGGGATGAGCGCGAACTGGGTGCAGCTCACCGGCGACCCGAACTGGGCGTCGGAGACCGACATCAGGGACGGTCGCTACATCTACAGCTTTCGCGGCACCGGCACCCTGCTGGACCGTTACGACATCGCCCTGAACGCCTGGTCGGCGGTGACCGCGTACGGCCCCATCGCCGAGACATTCAACGCCGGGTCCGGTTACGGCTGCTACGGCCGCTACATCTTCATTCGCAAGGAGTCGTCGGCTGGCAACCCGGTCCGCTACTTCAAGTACTCGGTGCGCGGCAACATGTTGGAGCCGCTGTCGACGAACCTGTACCCGGATGGTGCTGCCGTCATCGGCGACAAGGCGTGGGTGAAGGAACTCCCCGGTTCGGGCGGTGCTGTGGCGTGGCTGTACAGCATGAACAACTCTGGCTCGGCGCTGTTCAGGCTGATGCTGATCTAGGAGCCCACCCGTCCACTCCGATCGGGTCAGGGAATCGTTTGCGCACCGCTTGCGGCCGTGCCATGATATGTCCCATGGACACCCTGGTTCGATACGCCATCGTTGAGGCAACCGCCCTCGACGACTTGCTCGAACTGGTGGCGCGCGCCGAGGAGCGACTCCCGCAGGGCGATCCGCTAACCTTGGCACTCAGTGGTGCTCGGGCACAGGTCCGAACCTCAGCGATGTTGGAGTAGCTCATGGGGTGTTCATCCTGCCGTGGTGGCGTCAAGCGGGTCCGAGTGTCGGCGGTGTCGGCAGGTCGGCCCGGCCAGGGTGGGGTGTACTCGCTGGCCGGCTACCCCGACTGCACCTCTGCGCACGCCGGCGCCCACGCGGCCACCTCGGTCATCGTTGTCGGTCGCGGCTCAAAGGACGAGAAGCTGTTCAACCGCAGCGACCTCGCCAACGCCTCGGCCTACGCCAAGGAAGTGCGCCTCAACCTGGAGAACCTACCCACGACCGGCCTGTGCGATCAGGCCGTCGTCGATCTGCTCGGCTGACGCTCCGACAGCATGTGGGCGACGAGGGCGTGGCCCTCGAACACGTCGAGCATCCGGCCGAGCTGAGCCTCGGACAGTTGCGTCCATGAGGTGATGTCGCGGCGCAGGACAATCTCGGACAGGCTGATCCGTTCGTCCCGAGTCATCCCGTAGCTGTCGGCGTACATCATCGCCTTGCGCAGCTTCAGCGTGCGGGGGTCCACTGGTTCGTCGCTCATCACCCGTATCTTATGCGCTGTGGCGACATGCGATCAGACGTTCGACTGGGTGGAGGAGTTCGGCGTGCTCATCGCCGCGGCCATAGGGCTCGACACCACGTGGATGGACCGGGGGAACTGCCGCAACTGGGACTACGGCGACGGCGATGAGACTCACAGGCCGACCCCGTGGCACGTCTCCTCCACCAGCGTCGTCACCGTCGCCGGCAGTCCGGTGCGAGGCAGCGAGCTGACGAAGATGGCGCTCATCTACTGCTACCGCTGTCCGGCCCAGTGGGACTGTGCCCGCCACGCGATCCGCGGCATGATGCAGGCCGGTACGTGGGCGATGAGGATCACCCACCTGCGCGGACTGCAGGCCGCGATGACCACCGACGAAGCGGTCACCTTGATCGACGCCGCCGAGGTCGCCGGCGAGCCCGTGCAGGTGGCGGTCCGCAACTCCCGAGCAGTCGACGCCGGGGCCGAACCGGTATAACATGCGGCCATGCCCAAGTTCCCTCCCGTCATCGGTCCCGCCCGCCTCCACATCACCGGCCACATCGTCGACGATGGTCCCCAGGCCGGCTTCTTCAAGGTCACACAGAACGGCAACACCGCCAAGCTGTACCACTGGGATGATGAGAAGCGCCAATGGGCGTTCTTCGACACGCTCAAGGATGCTGAACTGATCGAGCGTGTCGGCCACATCGAACTCACCGGCATCTCTATGACGCTTCGCAACGAAGTCCACGTCCCCGAGTCCGAGGCCAAGGTGACGATCCAGATCCGTGAGGAGAAGTGCGCGTCGTGTGGCTGACCGTGCTGATGGCCCTGGTCACCTTCCGGGTGGCGCGCTTCCTCGTTGACGATGGGCTGATCGTGGAGTGGCGCATCTCGCTCCACACCCGCCTGCTCTCGTCGGAGACGGCGTTCGCCCGCAAGCTGCACGAGCTGGTCACCTGTTACTGGTGTCTCACCATCTGGATCTCGGCCGGCGTCGTCGCCTCGGTCGACCAGTTCACCTCAGTCCCGCTCCCCTGGCTGCAGTGGCTCGCCGTGGCGATGCTGGCCATGACCGTCGGGCAGGTCTCGGACCCATCGTGAACCCCAACGGCGCGCCCGAACCCGAGGACGACGATGACGAGGATCTCGATGACGGGCTCCTCGATCACATCCGCGCCATCGGCGGCGAGGTGTGGGTCAACGAGACCTTCGAGGAGATGACGAAGCGCGTCGAGTTCCTCGACAAGGTCTCATGCGGCACCAGCGAGCTAAACGCCGGTATCGAGGTTGGCTGGACGCCGGCGAAGATTCGCGGCCTGCTGGCCGACAAGGGCTTCCGCGAGATGGTCACCTTCGCCCAGCGCCTCGCCGACGGCAACATCGAGAAGAAGCTGTATCAGGTGGCCCGCCGAGGCAACATGGCAGCCATCCAGATGTGGCTGTTCAACCGCGAGCCGGACCGCTGGCGCGACGTGAAGCGCATCGAAGTCCACCACGACGCCACCATCCAGGTCGGCGTCATCCACTCCGTGAAGCAGGGGGCGCTGGCCCTACTCGGCGAGCGGTCGGTCGCCGACCTGCAGAGGTTGGCCATCGAGTCGACGGCCACGGAAGCGACGTCGGATGATGTCACCGACTGAGTCGGCCGAGGTCGACCACCTGCGACGGATGGCCCTGCCGTCGCTTGTCGGCATGGACATCGGCCGCGAGTTTTGGGGGGCTGACTGGATTCCCTACCCGTGGGTGCAGTACGTGGAGCAGCGCGTCCTTGACGCGATCCTCGACGAGACCCACGAACGGTACGTGATCGTCAACCTGCCACCCCAGGTCGGCAAGTCGTCGTACATCGGCACGCTGCTGCCGTTCTGGATCACCGGCATGAAGCCCGACAAGGCGTGCATGTACATCTCGTACTCGGGCGACTTCTCCGAGGCTCGATCCAAGGACGTGCGGGCCCTCCATGCGCGCTGGGGCCAGGAGTTGTTCGGCGTGTCGATCGACCCCGACCGCAACAAGATCGGCGAGTGGGGCATCCTCGGCCACCGCGGCGGGATGCTCTCGGTCGGCGTCGGTGGTCTCATCACCGGCAAGCCGGGCGACGTCATCATCATCGACGACCTCATCAAGAACGCCGAGGAAGCCCGCTCGGACGCTGCGAAGAAGGGCCACCTCGCCGAATGGCAGGGCACCATCAAGTCCCGCCTGCAGCCCGGCGGCACCGTCATCATCGTCGCAACCCGCTGGGCCGAGGACGACCTCTCCGGTGCGCTCATCAACGAGATGAACCAGCCGAACTACATCGGCCCCCAGTGGGAGGTGATCTCCCTGCCGGCGTTCGCTGAGCCCAACGAGGAACTCGAAGGCGAACTCACCCCCGAGGAACTGGAGGTGTGGACCGACCGGCTGGGCCGCAAGTTCGGCGAGGTGCTCGACTGCCGCTTCAGCCGCATCCCCGGCCGAGCACCGGAGGACTTCTTCTCGCTCGTCAAGGCCGGCATGTCGGACCCGATGACCTGGGCAAGCCTGTACCAGCAGCGCCCGTTCTCGGCCGAAGGCTCGATGTTCCACCGCGAGAACTGGCGGTACTACAAGCCCGACGAGCGACCCGAGATGGATCAGCTCGTGCGGGTGTGGGACTTGGCCGGCACCGAGGGCGGCGGCGACTGGACCGTCGGCACGAAGATGGGCGTCGCTCAGGGCAGGCTGTGGGTGATCGACGTCGAACGGTTCCGCCATGCCTCGGGCCAGGTGTTGAACAAGGTGGTGGCCACCGCGGCGGTCGACGGGTACGGGTGCAAGATCCTCGTGGAGGAGGAGAAGGGCGGCGCCGGCAAGTCGACCGTTGCCGCGATCCAGAAGTTGCTCCCCGGCTACAACGTCGAAGCAGCCAAGGCCGAGGGCGACAAGCGCTCACGCGCAACGCTGTGGTCGTCGGAGCAGCAGAACAACCGGGCGATGCTCCCCGAGGAGGGCTCGGTCGCCTGGGACGTGAAGGGGTTCAAGGACGAGCACGTCCGCATGATGCAGGACGGCCGACTCCCGAAGCACGACGACCGCATCGACACTGCTGCCTACGGTGCGCTAGAGCTGGTCGGTGCCAGGGGTGTGGACATCTACGTTCCTGAGCTGGGCGAGTCGCTCTCGCCAGATGCTTTGATGAACCATCTCCTCGGCCAGTCGATCATGGCCGGGTGAGATCCCGTCAGGGCCCCACGTTGTTGTGCGGGCCCGACCGGCGCCGGAATGCCAGGTCGGCTTCAGTACGACGAACTCGCCACCGGGGATCGGGTACGGGGTGAAGACCCGGCCGAGACTGTCGGCTTGTGGGAGTCGCCACACGTGCAGCACGAGCGGATGATGGCCGAGCGTGCCGGAGCCGCGCAGGGCAGGGTGGCGGTCGATGAAGCCGATCGCCTGGCTCACGTCCCGGATGGCGGCCTGAACCGTTGAGGGCACCCCCTTGGCCCGGTAGCCCCTGTTGGTGAACGCTCGGTCCATCAACGCCTCCCGCACCGCCAGCCAGGCCGCATACGGGGCGTAAACGTCAACTCGTGCGCCGTTCTCCTGTCGATCGTATGTAATGGCGGCCAGCACGTCTGGATCGTCCATCACGGCGAGCCGAACCGCCCCCTCCCGGCCGGTGGTCAGACGGACGATCACCTGCCGCCACCCTCGGCCCACAGGCCACGCGAAGCGTTTGGGAGATGTCGGACAGCAAACGCGTGCTGCTCGGTGACGGTGCGCCCGGCCTTCGGGAACTGCCGCCAGTACAGCCACGACCGGAACCGTCGCCACGCGTACGCCATCACTCCTCCTTCGCGTGGGCGGCGTCACGCATCTCGATGTACTGGTCGAACTTGGAGTCGAGCCCGACCATTGCCAGGGCCGAGTCGTACAGGTCGATGAACCCTTGCGGGTCGGCCCGGCAGAAGTGGCCGATCGACCCGTGCCCGCCGTTGGTGAGGATGATGTTGCGCATCATCGCGATGTCCGAATCCTGCCGGCACAGCTCACCGAAGTGAACGACCGCCTTGACCAGTTCGTCCTCGGTCATGCCGCCACTTCCTTCGTCAGCCGGTGAAGGAAGATCGCCACCAGGGACCGGTAGAAGGTTGAGGCCATCTCCTCGGCGACGGTCGGAGAGAACCCGGCCGCCTCGCATTCGGCCCGATGCTCGGCTGCCGCCTGCAGGATCGGGCTGAACACGCTTCGCATCTGAGTGGTGTAGGCGCTCATGCTGAGCAGCGCACCGAACGGGCCGAGCAGCGGGTCGTTCACAGCCCCTCCGTCATGGCCTTCATGCCGGCCTCGGTGATGGTGATCGCCCGAGGGGAAGCGGGCCGCACAACGACCAGCCCCTTCGACTTCAGGTGCTCGATCACCAGCTGAGCGGTCGACGGGGCGAGCCCGCCGAGATGCTGGGCGATCTCGGCCCGTGACGGCGGGTAGCCGTGCTCGGTGACGTGCTGCTGGATGAACCGCAGCGCTGCCGTCGCTCGCTGGTCGGCCTCGGCCGCCCGTGCCGGGGCCTGCTGTTCGCGATACGCCTGCGCGGCCTGCGCGATGCGATGCTGGTCGTCGCTCATGAGGAAACCTTAGCCCGTCGCTTCCTGACGGGGGGACGCCGGAGGACAAACAGGACACTGAAGTTGTTGCGGGCGTGCTTCACCTTCCGGGGGATGCGGCCAGTCCCGTCGCACTTCGTGCATCCACCTTCGGGGTCATTGTTGGTCTGGAACTCCGGCGCCCAGCCCTTCCCCTCGCACTTCTTGCACGGGTTGTCCTTCGGCTGGGCCCGCACGTCGCCAAGGTGGATGAGCATGTCGTGGATCTCGAATCCCAACTCCAGGGCGGCGTCGCGCGTCCACCAGTCGCCTTCCTTGCGCACGCCCGACGAGATGTACGGGGCGCACTTGGCGAGCACCAACCCGCCCGGCTTGCAGATGCGGAACGCTTCGGCGAGGCCACGCTCGTTGTCGGCCTGCAGTAGCTCAGGGGTGCTGGCGGCGTTCTCTAGTCCGAAGCGGTCCATGAAGTCCGGCAGCGTGGAAGTCGCCCGACCACCCATGCTCACGTACGGCGGGTCGAACACAACGACGTCGAACGAGTCGTCCCACCCGTCGCTGCGGATGTGGCGGTAATCAACCTTCGCCGCGAAGCCGAACGGCAGGGCGCAGATCATGCGCTCCACCTCAGTCTGAGCCTCGAAGTCGAGGTCGGGGTCAATGTTGCCGACGAACTGGCCAGGGTGGTCGTACTTCGACCACCACTTCCCTCGCCCGAAGGTGAGGTCGATCACCGAGTCGCTGGGCTTGATGTACCCCAGCTCCACGACGTCGAGGATCATCTCGGCGTTCGTCGCCCACTTCGTTGCTGCACAGATCGAACTCACGCGAGCCCCCTTCGTTGAGCGGACGCCCGAATGGCGTCCGACATTGACATCAGCGCGATGGACGCCTCGAACTCGTCGCACCTGTCGAAGCGCGCCAGCCCGTTGTCCATCACTTCCTTGGTGGCGACCATCTCCTGCGAGCGTCGATCCCACCCGAACACCATCTGCCCTCGGGCATCCACAGCCAAGAACCTGACCGCCTGCTTCGAGGAGTCCATGTGCGGGAACAGCCGCTCGGTCACCTCGTCGAGCGAGTAGACCAGCACTACCGACACCGCCCCATCGGACCCTTCGATCGAGGTCATCCACGGGCCCAGCGACTCGTAACCCCACGGCACCTGATAGAGCGGCGTCATCGCGGACCGCTCCAGGCGTAGCAGTTGGTTTCGTTCTCGTAGTGGTCGTCGCCATCGGGGTGGTGGTCGACGGTGATGTTCGCGATACCCAGGGCGCATCGCGCATCCTTCGGCCAGGACCGGGGGGTGAAGTGCTGGCAGGTGGGGCACGACTTCGAGGCGGGGTTCTGCCAGCAGATCGCCTCGTGTTGGAGGGCGCGCCACTTCGAGGCATAGGTGCGCGGGCAGAAGTCGCAGCGATGCCGAGTGGTGGTGTAGGGCGTACTCATGGCCGCGTCTCGTCCTCCTCCACCAGCGCCTCGATGGCGCCGGCGAGCGCCGGCCAGCGCTCGCGCAAGAACTGCTGAGCCTGGCGGTGGAAGGGCGGGTATCGCCCCTCGTCCGTCCAGGCGGCCACGACTCGCTCTGCGCCGGTCACTTCGGCACCATCTTGAGCACGGCATCAATGGTCGGCACGTAGGCAACCGTTGGGTACCCGTCTGCGACGAAGTCGGTTCGCAGTCTGCGCAGCGTCTCCACTAGCAGCGCCACCCACTTGTCCAGCGGCATCTTGCCGTCCGTGCAGTCGGGGCAGCCGTAGGTGAAGCAGTTGGTGCAGCGCCACCATGTGCATGGAATCTGACCGCGGCCGTCGCACGTCGGGCAGTCGGGGCGCAGCGCACGGTACGCCTGC
>Ga0075158_10000382_pt1 | contig 36637 bp, 29 predicted proteins | sample JI91814BDNA_FD_70968 | JGI IMG/M metagenome (GOLD analysis project Ga0075158, IMG submission 70968) | Wastewater effluent complex algal communities from Wisconsin, to seasonally profile nutrient transformation and Carbon sequestration -... | ecosystem: Engineered > WWTP > Effluent > Algae... | reverse complement strand
GATTTCCGAAACGGCAATGCATTCAGCGATAGGATCGACGTGGGATTGCACGCTCGATAGAGCCGAGAAATTGGGGCGGTGAGTGCAGCGAACAAAGCGGTATACATGGTGCCAGGCACCCGGTGGAGCGGTTTTGGACAAGGTGCCAGGCACCCTGTGGGGCGGTTTGTGGAGCGGGAAACGGGTACCCCCGATTGTCAGTCTGACTATTTCTCCCTATCGTGCATCCATAGACAGAACGTCTTAATAACCGCTGAAATTGGATCGGTTTGTCAGAACATATTTGGAGAACCAACATGGCCTATACATTGCCCGCCCTGCCTTACGCGTATAACGCACTTGAGCCACATTTTGATGCTCAAACTATGGAAATCCACCATAGCAAGCATCATCAAACCTACATCACTAAGGTCAACGATGCGTTGGCTGGAACCGAATTCGAAAATCTACCCGTCGAAACACTGATTACCAAACTTGCTAGCATCCCAGAAGCGAAGCGCGGAGCCGTTCGAAATAACGGAGGCGGACATGCCAACCATTCACTCTTCTGGACCATCCTCGGCCCTGGTAAGGGTGGCGAACCTACCGGCGCATTGGCCGAAGCTATTCACGCTGCATTCGGTGGCTTTGTACCATTCAAGGAACAGTTCGCTGCCGCCGCTGTCAATCGTTTCGGTAGCGGTTGGGCTTGGTTGGTTGTACAGCAAGGCAAGCTAGCAATCGTTTCAACGGGCAACCAAGATAGCCCACTCATGGGCAAAGAAATCGCTGGCTGCGAAGGAACACCTATCCTCGGCTTGGACGTTTGGGAACACGCTTATTATCTGAAGTTCCAAAACCGTCGTCCTGACTACATCTCTGCTTTCTGGAATGTAGTCAATTGGGATGCTGTTGCAGCGCGTTTCGCTGCCGCCAAGTAACGACTGCAATCTTTTAGATCCTACATTCATCAAAATTGATGTCTACGACGGGCAACGCTCTCTTTACGCAGATCGTTGCCCTTTTCGTTTTTAATGCGCCTTCCTTGGGGTTCTTTCTGTAACCCATGAGCGTTTGCCACGAAATGATTCGCTCTTCAATGGTGGCCCAAAAGTGCCGCTCGCAATTTGTTCAGTTTCCTATTGCGACGAAATTCCTGAACTCCTACTATTCCCGCGCGAAGCTCAAAGTGCCCGCGCATCAAGAAGCGACGATGTCTTTCTTCTTTCTCCACTAGAGTAAAGTTGCAAACGACTGTCGCTGTCCTAGGCAATGCTGCCAGGTCTGTTTGGGTGGTTTGGGATGTATTTGCGGATTAAGTCAATTTTGCCGAGAGTCCATGTCGATAGTGAATTGTGCAGAATTGGATGATTCTCAATCAATGCACTGAGTTTCAGGATGAAGCTCAGAAGGGATAAATAGACGAAACGTCGGTGGCTCACCATTTCGCAGAAGAAGGATCTTTTGTCATGCGTTATCGAATTGCAAATATGCGTCATTGGTTGTTGGGCGCCACCGTGGTGCTAACCATGACTTCCACCGGCTGCCAAAGCGGCTGGAAAATGCCAAGCCCCAACTTATTTGGTTGGAACAAGAAGCCTGATCCAGCAACGATCGCTGGAAATGGTCCTTCGGTATATCCGACAAGCCCAGCCAGCAAATACAATCCAAGCACAATCGCTGGTTCTGCATCTACAGCGCCGACCGCCACAACCCCTACGGGAACTCAACCGTCTGCAACAGGCGGTATGAACTCCATGGCAATGGGCTCGATGCCTTCTGGCGGTACAGCAGCTGCAGCCAATGGTTATCGCGTGGGTGGCACCAGCGGTGCGACCACTGGTGGCTACACAACTGGTCCCTATTCGACCAATGCCACCATGCCTGCGTCGTCACCTTACAACAATACAACTCCATCAACGGCAGGTTACGCCTCAACCAATAATCCAACAGCCGGCTATCCAAGTGCTGCTAATCCAAGTGCTGCTTATCCAAGTGCTGCTTATCCTGGCGCAACCGCCTCGGTTCCATCCAATCCATACGGTGCATCAAGCCCAGGTACACAACCCGGAATGCCAACCAGTAGCATGCCTGGTAGCAGTTATGCTCGCTCCTCCACTGGTTTGCCAACTTACGGTCCACAAACCGGTGCTATGCCTTCAAGCATGGGCATGCCCAACAATAGCATGCCTGGTTCTGCCGGTGTAGCTACTGGAATGCCAAATTCTGTTTCTTCGATGAGCGGTGGAGTGCCTGCGATGCAAGCTTCTCATCAACTGCCAAATAATGGCTTGCCAACCATGCCATCGGCCACAACCCCGAACACCGCTATGCCAAGCGGCATGCCAAACATGGTAGGTGGCGCTCCAGGCTCAATGCCAAACAGTTATCCAGGAGCCGCTTCCGGTGCTTTGACTGGCTCTTCCGCTTCGTACCGCATGGCAGATACATCGCCCATGCCAAACGCTTCGGCCAACCCAGCTGCCGCTTATCCATCGGGCTCCTACAACACGCAGCCAAGCTACGCTCCGCCAGCGGGGAGCTATCCGGGCGTTAATCCTACTTCGGCTCCACCAGCCAACGGCATGATGCCTTCGGCTCCACCAGCCGGTTCCGCTAACGTTCCTGCTGGGTATCGTCCAGGTAGCACTCGTGAGTCAACCTATGACTTCTCGCGTTCAGCACCCGGCACAGCCACCACTGCAGGCGCAACCAGCGGTATTCCTCCAATGCCAAGTATGGGTGGTACCACCCCAACTCAGTATCCAACCGCACCTCAATACCCAAGCACCTATCCCACAACTGGCACTTCTGGTTTGCCAACCTACAACGGATCTGTGACTCGATAACTTGACACAACAGCAGTGACATCAACAGTTGTCACGCTTGAAGGATGCAAAAGTCCTTAGGGTGATTGGAATATTCTCTCACGAGATTTTCCAGTCACCCTTTTTTCGTTTCCGTCTAGTGGCTCTTCATGTGTCACGATTATTTTGCCTAAGCCTTACAAACCGAACCGCCCCACCGCGTCTTCGTGTGTTGTCCATTTTTTGTCCGTAGACTTTTTAGGCCTTCGCTCCAACGATTCTTCGCGGCTGGATGATCCAGCGCGGCGAGAATCATTAAAGCCCAAGAATTCCGTTCGGTACGCATCTTGTAGCTTAGTTGATTCTTTCCCACATGTTCCGTTTAAGTCGCAAGCAGCGATCGCCGAACAGCTCGGCATATTTCTGAAAACTTGGGGACTTTTGCAGGACTCTATGGGGAAAAAGTGAATTACTACATTTTCAATGTTCGATAACAGAGAAGCATGGATGTCTACCCGCCGATCAAACATTACCTCGCACCAAGCTTAGTTAGCTTACCGCTTGAGTGTAGTGAATTGAGACAAGCAGGATTCCCAAAATGTCGAAGGCCTATGGAGCGGTGCTGAGCACGTTGGCTGTCGCCATACTTACCCTACGCGGTGTATTGGCAGATGAAGAAGCCGTGATTGTTCTCCAAGAGTGTTTGACGGGAATGTTGGTGTTTTACGGGTTAGGATTCTTGCTCGGCTTTCTTGCCGAATCAGTTTTAAGGCAATCGGCAGAGAGGCGTTTCCGCGAAGCTGTAACACGTTATTTAGATGAAAAACAGGCCCGGCAAAAATAAGACTGCCGAAGCCGAATTTTATGAATCTTTGACGTAGCTTGAAAAAGGAAATTTGGTTACAGTCCCGCCCGCCACAAAATGGTAGGCGGGGTTCAAGGGAATGACCCTTTGCCAGTAATGATCACGGAGGATTGGATGGCAACCACGATCGCACCGGAAGAAGATATCCAGACCGTTTGGCAGCGTTATCGGGCGGAACCGAATAACATCGATCTGCGAAATCGTTTGGTCGAACAATATATGCCGTTGGTTCGGTACAACGGCGAACGAATTTGGGCACGACTTCCCGATGGAGTCGAACTCGATGACTTGATCAGTGCCGGGATCTTCGGCTTGATGGATGCCATCGAAGCGTTCGATATGGAACGCGGTGTCAAATTCGAAACCTATTGCGTTCCACGTATTCGTGGTGCAATGCTCGACGAGCTTCGAACGATGGACTGGGTTCCCCGTCTGGTTCGCAGCAAAGCCAGCAAGCTTTCCGAAGCGACCAAGCAATTGGAAACTCGTTACGGTCGCCACCCCACGGACCAAGAGCTTTCCGAACACATGTGCATCAGCATCCAAGAACTGGAAAAGATGCAAGCCGAAGCCAGCGCCGTAAACCTCGTCAGTCTCAATAAAAAATGGTATGAGACCGACAGCTATAAAGATGTTCGAGAAATCGACATTCTCGAAGATAAAAAAGGCGAAGACCCCACCAAGCGAATTCAAAAGAATGATCTCATGCGATTGGTCACCAAAGGCCTCAATCGCAACGAACGCTTGATCATTATTCTGTACTACTACGAAGAACTGACCATGAAAGAGATCGGCGCCACGCTTGATCTCAGCGAAAGCCGCGTCAGCCAGATGCACTCCAGCATCGTCTCTCGCTTGCAAGAACAACTCGGCCGTCGTCGCCCTGAGTTTGGTACCTAAGCGTTTGTTTTTCTATTCGCTTTAGAATGTTTACTAAGGATGTTGTCGCACTCGCGGCAACATCCTTTTTTTACGCGAGTACATTTACGCTTCATCAGTCTATGATTGTGGCTCAATCATCTTTTCTGGCCTAGCAAAACCGATCCAGAAAACGGCCACAGTGGCAGCCGCACTCAACAAGTATCTTTGCATAAAGTTGCCCGAGCGTGCCATTGTTCCAGTTCGATGTGCTGACTGCATAACTTGTTGGTGAGCATGTCTTCTGTCCAACTTTCACCGCGAGGGCAAGATGGTTGACGAGGACCGTATCGCCAACCAACGTTTCGCTCGATGCCGGAGCCAACTTGGGAGTCGCAAAAAAAAATGCGCAGCTGAGTATGGAAGTCGGCAAGGTGGCGCAGCAGGCATAGAAGAGTTCTTCTCGCATTTGCCAGACGTATTCGTCAGTGGAGAGATTAGGCGCTACTACGACGGTCCGAAGAACAGTGACGAGGGTAATGCATGCCATACAAAGAGCCAGCTTATTCCTGAATCGCTTTGGCATTATTTCAGTTTGGGTTGGCCGACATTCGGCGATGGCGCGGTGAAGCGTTTGCATTGGATGGTCGATCAAGCTAACGTGTGGCTCTCTGGATTCTGTGGACGTTCAAGTGTTTTTTGCACCACCGCCGAATTGGACGCGGGAATGGCATCGACAAGGCAATAAATAAGACGGCGGTTGGCACTGCCGCGTAGCAGCCCATGAGGAGTTTCTCGTTGATTTCCGAAAAGAAATAGGGATCTGGAACATTCTGCAAATGAAGACAAACGAAAAGAATGACCAAGAAGCCTAACCAAACAGAAGCGATTGCCATTTTGAAAAGCAATGCTCTCTCACTTGAATAAAAAATCTGCCATAGACCGAGACCCAATGTTGGATAAAAGAAGAAGCGGACAAGGCCTAGCCAAGGTTCAAGACTCGTAGGTTTCGCGGTCTTGAAGATAAAGGTGAAGATCGCAATGACCAACGAACATACGGCGATCCAGAACAATACGGGTGTTAGTGATAGTTGCCATGGTTTTCTTTGGTTGTCGCGACTCTTCAGCTTGAGTATCGTTGTGACCACAATCGTTACGACTAAAAGCGTGCAGCCCACAATCAAAGTCACAATCTGATACTCTATCCCGCTGTAATGGTCATAAAGGAATCTACACACAAGTATGGTTTCGCACATGATGATGAAGCCGATTGCGTGGCAGGTTGACAACCTCGAAACGGAGGCAGGTAGAATACGAATAGGTAGGAGAAGCACCCCAAAGCATAAGATGGCTATCAGGGATTGATTAGAAAGGCGATTGTTGAAATTGGGGTTCCCGACAGATTCCAGACGAAGCGAGCACAAATTCCACGCCAGCCATACCAGCACTATTGCGGCAAGAGGGTAGGGGATGCGAAGTTGGCTGCAAGCTGTGATGTATGTAAGGCACCAGAGGCAGACGCAAACGCATAACATGAATAGGGGCAAGTACCAACGGCGGTTGGGATTGAATTGATCGAGAACTTCACCGGTGAGTGTGTTTATTTTGTAGATGGACTGCTCGTCATCTGTCACCCATAACGATTCATCGTTATCGGCAAACCCCAGTGGTGTACTGTGACCCAGCCAACTTTTTCCTTTCCAGGAAGTGATTAGCTCGGCTGTATCTTGTCGGAAGATTTCCAGGGTCCCAGGCCTATTTTCAAGCAGCCCCAGATCTTCGTCCCTGGGGCAGCAATAATACGAGCGGTTTGCGGAGTAAACCACGCGAGAGATTTCTCCTGTCTTGCAAGACCCAAGGACTTTTCCCGGTCGTCGAGGGTCGACTAATATGTGGCCCATAGAGGACCTATAGTCGAGCACACCGTTCTTAAGTTGATAAGGAAAGGACATTGCCCCCGTATGGTTTCGGATTTCAACGGGATGTTGGGCGATAATCTTCGCTGAGCTCGCTTCCCTAATTTCTATGTGTGCGTCATCAAAGCTGTTTGATTCGATCAAACCTTGACTCGTTGAAAGCAAAGACCCGCGAACTGTGGAAGCGATCCAGGTTGTAACCCAATGCGGTCCTTCTTCGTCAATGGCGTACAACGTAACCAGTTGCCAAGAACTCCGAATAAGTTCGTAAAGTCCAAGAGAGTATGCGAGGATTTGCAGGTCCTCGATACCAGCCCGCTCGACTGCTGGCGAAAATGTTTCTAGTTTTGAAAGAAGGCAATCCAGGATATCTGAAGTGGTTGTTGTGACGATCGCATGTGGAGATCCATCTACCGCACTTACATTTCCAGGGAGAAGTAGATCTTGTTCGTGCATGGCACCCTGATTGAGCAAATCGAATGTGTAGAACTTGTTGCCATCGCAGTGGACTGTATATCTGCCATTCACAAGTGAGTCGATATTTAACGGAACTTCTGCAAGCAGTGCGCTCTCCAGGGTATTACGATCGACGATCAATAGCGGCGGGCTATCTTTCTCGAAAAAACGCGGACCGAGATTCCGGAACAAAAGCTTATCATTGGTTAAAGTACTGGGATCGCTATAGGAATGGAATTTGTCGAAAGGGAGACGCTGACACGTTTTTCGCTGTAGGTCGATGAGGTAGCTGTCAGCGTAGGATTCAGATTGAGAATGGAGTTCGCGACGACCGCTTTTATACCACGTGTGCTTAAGGATAGTATGTTCGTCTACACGAACAAAGACGGTCCATGCGTTGGAGGATGTCCAGGGTAATTCTTGTAGAAGCCAGCTAACGCTGAAGTAGAGTGGAATGGCCGAGGCCACGACGACGATCCACAGCGGGTATCGCCGCAGGCGATAACTCAGCAGTTTTAATGTGTGGTAAAGTTGATGCATTCTGTGGCAATATGGCTCAAGACTAGAGACGTACAAAGCACGCAAGCGTTGTGGCGATATAAATAAGATAATGCAGTAGGTCATTATATACTACTGCGGCGAAGGGTAGTGTCTGGGTAGGTGGGGGCGCGTTGCAGTTTACTCACCTTTCGACAGCTGATTGTGCTTTCGTAGCTCATGTAGCAGTGAAACGAATTGAAGCTTGATAAGTCCACGCGGCAACGGAAGGTAATGGACCAAGAACAGCATAGCAGTTGGTAGGGTGGCGCAGAAGGAATAGGTCGTTTCTTCTTTTAATTGCCACATGTAGCTTATTGTATCGAGACTTCCCAGCGAGATGCTGATTCGAAAAACGGTTACTAAAAGGAACCAAACCAAGCAGGCCGACAGCTTATACAAAGTGTGAGATCGGCTGAGTTGGAGTATGCGCCAAATTCCTATTCCTAGCATCGGGTAGCAAAGTAATTGGGCTAGTTCAACCCAAGGCGTTGGTTCGCAGATTGAATTTCCCGCAAAACAGTATCTCACAGTCGCGGCAATAAGTGATATCGTGGTTATCCAAAAGACCAATGTCTGGTTGCTTAGTTGCCATTCATTACATTGTCGCCTGCTAAAAAAGAGCATTCGAACCATCTGGACAAGGCCAAGAAGCAGTAGCAGAACACTGGCTATAAAAGCAACACAACCGATGTTTTCTAATTCGGCTGGCCAAACGTGTTGAAGCTTGTGTATTACGACTCCAATAGCAACCACAGAGGATGATATTAGGAGGCATGCGTGCAGTCTGGGCATTGATGTCCTCCACAGGCATTCGGCCCCTACAAAAGCAAGCAGCGTTAGGATAGCAATCAGCGTTTGGAAGGAAAAACGTTCCGTAAAGTCATGATCGCCGATCGACTGCAGACGAATCGTGGCTAGGCTACCAAGCATTGCTAGAGATATGATCGCGCGAATGGAGCCATGCAGTCGGAGTTGTTGGGTTGCAATGGATAACGCGAGATACCAGACGGTAGCGCACAAAAGAATCAGCGAAAGTGGAATGAGCCAACTCTTGTAAGGCTCGAATCGATCTATGACCTTCCCTGTATTTGTGTCCAATTTGAGTAAACATTGTCGATCATCGGTCGCTATCAGCATGCTACCTTGGTTTTCGAAACTCAAGAACTCGACCTGTCCAAGCCATTTTTCTCCCTGCCAACTAGCAATGACTTCCGTGGTTTCTCTATCCCGAAACTGAATGGTTCCAGGAGCGGTTCGGTGAGAGAATGGGCCGTCGAAGGCGATCGTGCAGTATACGCTCAAGCTTCGGTCATAAACTATAGCTGGCCATGTTTCACAACGACCAGACATAAGCACCTTTTGAGGCTCTAGAGGATCAATTGCAATAATGCGCCAATTAGGGAAACGGTAAAACATAGCGTCCTCGAGTGAAATTGCGAACGCAGGTGTTGTTCCGTTAGTATCCCTTATCTGCAAGGGGTGTGTTGCTATGACTTTGCCACTCGATGCTTCGCGGATATGTAGATAATTCCCGGAATAGTGCGTGGAACATACGAGGCCGTTACATGATGATAAATCAGCTTGCAAATCCGATCGGCCAAGCCAACTCGTAATCCGTTCTAAGCCATCTGACGCGACACAATAGAGCGAGTGCAGCTTCCACGGGAGTTCTATGGTGAATCCCGAAGAAACAATAAGCTGGTCTAGCACATAGAGGATTCCGTCCAGCACAAGCGAATGTGCCCGAAGTGTATCGAGGTAATCCCAGATGGCATCATCAATCGCAATCGAAATCAAAAGGTGGGATGATTGCTCAACAGCTGTGATCTGAATGTCGCAATAGAACTTTTCAACGATAGCTTGTGTGAGGGGAGTGTCGGCAAATAAATCGATTAACGTGAATCTCCTATAGTCCTCACAGATCAGAAATCGACCATTCACGAGTAGGCCTCTATTATTCGGAAGATACTTGACCCGAACTTCTGAAGTTCTTGGGTCGAAGATCACAACTTTGTAGGACTCCAGTGCATGAAGTAACAAAGTGCCATTCGCTAAAGGCAAAGGCTTATGTGTATGATCAATGGGGATCTTGCACTGTAAGCGTTCCAGAGTTTTGTGTTCGAGGTCGATCAAGAATGTAGCGGCGTTGGAACAGGGAGGGCGACGGAAATATATTGGTCCTCGCTGCGGTATATACTCAATGTGTCTAACCCAAAAGCGTTCGCTGACCCGGATAAGATCGACTTCGAGCGCATTGGAAGAAGTCCATGGGGAATTGCTTGCTAGCCAACGAGCGTTCAGGAAGATCGGAATGGCAGTGATCGCGACGACGATCCACAACGGATATCGTCGCATTCGATAGCTCAATATTCTCAGTGCGTGTTGGAGCTGGGACATCGTCGGTGCATCTCATACCGAACCATTGCGTCAGGAACATGCTGAAGTCAGGTGAAATACAGATTACATGGGGCTGTGTAATTATCTAAGAATCCTGAAAGAAAACGCATAGAAAGCGTGGTGTGGTCGTACTGTGGTGAACGAGTCCAACGCGGACCTAGCCTCCGCATGCGCTACGGCTACGGGTTAAACGAAAAAACAGCGGAATGCGAATGTGATCATAATCTGTTAGAATCAAAACGCTCCCTGACTCGATCGGCGAACTTTTACTTACAATCCACTTCGCGTATTAAGTTCATGCGTCTTCTTATCGATGGTTACAACGTGCTCCATCAAAGCGGCCTGCTTGGCAAAGGAAGCGGTGGCGTATGGTTGGAGCGTGGACGAAAAAAACTCCTAGATCTGCTGCGAAACTCTCTCGATCCCACGACGCTGCTTGCTACGCATGTTGTCTTCGACGCTTACTCCAGTAGCAGCATCACCACCGAAATCACCAGCTATCAAGAAATCAAAGTGCATTTCAGTCTCGGTTATGAAAATGCAGACGAACTAATTGAGAAGCTGATCCGCGAAAATCACGCGCCGAAATCGTTGACGGTAGTTTCGTCGGATCATCGCATTCAAAGATGCGCTAAAGCTCATCGGTGTCGCATCTTTGAAAGTGCAGCATGGCTAGATGAACTGCCACAACGTCAGATTAGAAACAACAATGCGACACGCGTCGTCGAGACGCCCAGAGAACAGGCTGCATCACAGGGGTTGTCGAACTATGAAGTGCAACTGTGGTTGAAGGAATTTGGTATCGCGGAAAATTCGGCCGAAAGAAATGCTGAGGTTTCTTCTACTAACGAACCTTTGCCCGCAGTCAGTGTGGAGGAAGTTGTTCCAGCAGTTGTGAAAGGCGCACGCAGCAAGAAGAGCGTCACTCCATCTCAACCCAAAAAACAAACCAAAGAGCAACCTCAGGCTAAGGCGAGCGGGCAGCCTAAGCGACCCAATAAAACGGTCAGTAAACAGAGGCCGGTGGAATTGAAATCCGATGAAGGCAAGCAGCCGAACAAAAGGAACGCTGCTAAGCGGGGAGAGAAGAAAGATCTGCCGCGCGCTCGGAAACGCGCGGCTCGTCCCTTGCCTGATGGATATAAATTTCCAGAAGTAGATGATGCCGAGGAATGAGTCGGCGAAAGAAGACCGCAAGCCTCTGCTGTGTTACTGCAACGTGCTAAACAACCCAACTGAGCGTCGAGTGGCTCAGCCTTCTTTTTGTTTCTTCTCGACGTACTGCAGAGCTTTGTCCGAGATGTCTTTGCGGCACCATGAGCCTGGCCAACGCACTTTCTGAACCGCAGTGTAAGCTTGCAACTTAGCCGCCGATACGCTGCTGCCAATCGCGGTAACGCCTAAGACGCGACCACCATCGGTGAGCACCTGGTCGCCAGAGAGTTTGGTACCTGCGTGGAAGACCTTCACATCTTCGATCTGAGCCGCTGCATCAAGACCGGTCACGATTTGGTTCTTAGTGTAATCGCCTGGATAACCTTGGCTGGCAACAACGACGCATAGCGATGGGCGTTCATCCCATACGGGCGGATCGATTTGATCAAGTCGTCCATCGACGGTCGCTTCGAGCAAGTCGACCAAATCGCTCTTGAGTCGCATGATCAAGGGTTGGCACTCTGGGTCACCGAAGCGGCAGTTATATTCGAGGACTTTTGGACCGCTTTGAGTTAGCATCAAGCCTGCATATAGCACGCCTGAAAATGGTTTGCGATTGCGTTTCATCGCATGCACGGTTGGAACAAGAATATGTTCTTCGATCCAGGCCATCATGGAATCATCGACGATGGGTGTTGGGCAATACGCACCCATGCCACCCGTGTTAGGTCCACGGTCACCATCAAACGCAGGTTTGTGGTCTTGGCAGGCAGGGAGTGGAACAATCGTGCGGCCATCGGTGATTGCGAGCACACTGGCTTCTTGGCCTTCCAAGCGTTCTTCGATAATCATTTGGTTGCCGGCCGTTCCAAATTCACGTCGGCGGGCGATGCGTTCCACTGCTTCGAGTGCATCTTCACGTGTCTTGCAAACCACCACACCTTTGCCCGAAGCAAGGCCGTCTGCTTTGACTACTACTGGGGCGCGATCACCTTCATTCGGAAAACGTGCCTTGATGAACCGCATCGCATCATCAGCTTCGCGAAATACTTGATAGTCCCCAGTCGGAACGTCGGCTTGTCGCAATAAGTTCTTGCAAAATACTTTGCTGCTCTCCAGTTGAGCTGCAGCTTGGGTGGGACCAAAGACTTTCAGTTTCATATCCTGAAACGCATCCACAACGCCCAGTGCCAACGGAGCTTCTGGCCCAATGACGGTTAGGCCAATCTTTTCGGTTGAAGCAAATTTCACCAAGCCGGCGATATCGGTCGCGGAGATGGTGACGTTTGAAACCTTCGCTCCTTCCAAAGCCGTGCCCGCGTTGCCGGGAGCAACAAAAACTTGATCTACGCGGGAGCTCTGCGCGATTTTCCAAGCTAAGGCGTGTTCACGACCACCGTTGCCAACGATCAGGACTTTCATGGCTTCGCTATTCTTTTACTGAACGGATCAACATATGACAAAGGCCACATTCGCGCTTGGATAGGCGATCCAATTACGAATCGAGAAGTGGCAGGGTACGTTTGAGTTGGGCACTTTGGAAGGCCGTATCGACAATCTGTTGCCCAATTCGGCTTATTTCAGGTGATAGTGGACCTTGTAAGGGTTCGCCTGTACAGAGGGTGTGCACCATATATTCAATTGGATTTCGATAGGGGGCGGTTAAAGGAATGACGGGCAAATCGCGGGCCACCGGCTCGCGAGCAGTTTGAATGGTCACTTTGTTCTCATAGTCGTAGGAGCTGATCGTTCCTTCAGAGCCCACCAAAACGAAGCCGCATTTGGGTTGTGGTTGAGCGATCCAGGGATCGGTAAATGTTCCCCAACGCGTTTCAAATTTCGATAAACCGACCGAATATCGCGCGACTGTAATGCTATGTTCATCCACCTCGAGTCCCGCTGGGGCATCGATGGTCGAAGTGACTTCAAGCGGCTTAAGGCCATTGAAATACCAAGTGCCTAAGGTGGTTCCATAGCCCAAATAGTCCAACAATGATCCGCCACCTCTTTGGGCTGAATAGAACCAGCTGTGCGGTTTTTCCTTGGAGACCCACTCGGCCGTCCGTTCGATTTTCTCTGCCGTATGCCACAATGGACCACGATTTCCATTGTAATAGTGCACTTCTTTGAGCGTTCCGATTCTGCCTTGATCCACGTACGTTTTGGCTGTTTGGTGGGAGGCAACCCAAACCAATGGCCAGTTGATGGCCAACAATGTGCTATGTTTCCGGCAGGCTGCCACCATGCGATCAGCCTCGGCCAACGATGCGGCAAAGGGCTTTTCGATAAGAATGGCCCGCACGTGAGGCGCTACTCGTTCAACCCACTCTCCATGTTCGGCTGAGGCGGGGCAGAGGATAGCAACGTCGGCCTTCGCGGTTTCCAAACATTTTTCAGGCGAAGTGAACACTTGCTCGCGCGGAATGTTCAAACGGGCGATCGATTCTTCCATCCGTTCAGGTTGTAAGTCGCAGATTCCGGCCAATTGCGAATTTGGGTTTTCAACAACCATCCGCAAATTGTCACCCATGTGCATGTGATCAAAATTAATACCGACAAATCTTATTGGTGCCATGGTTGGTGCGATTAGAGTGGGGAAGGGAAGGGCAAGCGTCACGAATTATGGGATGTTTGATCCACTTCAACTTGGGACAGGTTATACTTACTGAGTCGATTCTTCAATCGATATTGCCTACCTCCATTCAGGCTCGACCTTGAGCCGCTTATTGGACCTACCTGAAACGCTCGAGTGAGCTACGTTCGAGGATTGTATGCGAAAAGTGAAATCTGGCGGTGGTTTGGCCGCATTGCTCTATACGTTCAAGAAGGCCAAAGAAGCTGGAGGAATCTGGACTCTTTTCAAGGCGTTGCGGACGCGTAATGCCTGCAAGACGTGCGCCTTGGGCATGGGTGGACAAAAGGGTGGCATGGTCAACGAAAAGGGCTCCTTCCCCGAAGTCTGCAAAAAGTCTATCCAAGCGATGACCGCAGATATGCAGCCCGCCATCACGGCTGATTTCTGGAGCAAGAACAGTATCGAAGAACTCGCGACATGGTCGCCGCGGCGTTTAGAAAAAAGTGGACGCTTGATTCAACCTGTTCTATACGAAAAGGGAGCCACCCATTATCGCACCATCACGTGGAACGAAGCGTTCGATCGATTAGTTCGCGCTCTAAAGGGTGTTACACCCGATGAAACGTTTTGGTACTTCAGTGGCCGAAGCAGCAACGAAGCGGGATTTTTGTTGCAATTGTTAGCTCGATTGTACGGAACCAACAACGTCAACAACTGCAGCTACTATTGCCATCAAGCGAGTGGTGTTGGGTTGAGCTCTGCATTGGGAACAGGCACCGCCACAATTCAGTTAGAAGATCTCGAAAATGCCGATCTCGTTTTTGTGATCGGAGGAAATCCGCCGAGCAATCATCCGCGGTTGATGACGTCGCTGATGCATTTGCGACGTCGCGGCGGCAAGGTGATTACGATCAACCCCATTCGCGAACTGGGCATGGAAAATTTCCGTATCCCCAGCGATCCATGGAGCTTTTTGTTCGGTACCAAAATCACAACACGTTTTGTACAGCCTCACATCGGTGGCGACTTGGCGTTGCTAACGGGCATTGCCAAAATCATTGTCGAACGCGGACAAGCCGATATTAATTTCTTGAGCAAGTATTGCAACGGAACGGAAGCTTATCTTGAATCGTTATTCCTTGCGAGTTGGGATGAGATCGAACGTTGCAGTGGCGTAAATCGCGCAGAAATCGAGGAAATTGCTGACGAATATGTTGCGGCCCGCAATGTCGTTTTTGGTTGGACGATGGGCATCACGCATCATCATCATGGTGTAGAAAACGTTCAAGCGATTATCAATTTGGCTTTGTTGCGAGGCATGGTAGGTAGACCTGGCGCGGGCCTCATGCCTATTCGCGGTCATTCGAACGTACAAGGGATTGGCTCGGTTGGTGTCACTCCTAAGTTGAAAGAGAGTATCTTCAAAAGTCTCACGGAAGAGTTTGGTGTAAAGCTCCCGACGACTCCTGGTATGGATACGATGGCATGTATGGAGGCGGCTGAGCAAGGTCATGCGAAAGTAGGCGTGTTTTTGGGCGGTAATCTTTTTGGTTCGAACCCTGATGCGCAATATGCCGATCGCGCATTGTCGCGATTGAAGACGTTGGTCATGATCAATACCACGCTCAACACAGGTCATGTGCATGGATTGGGAGAAGAGACAATCATCCTTCCCGTTCTCGCTCGTGATGAGGAACCCGAAGCGACCACGCAAGAGTCGATGTTCAATTATGTTCGACTGAGCGATGGAGGACCGCGACGCTTGCCTGGGCCACGCAGTGAAATTCATGTTATTGCGGAATTGGGAAGGCGATTATTTGAAGATAACGATGTGATTCGTTGGACTGATATGGAGCGTGCTGAGACGATTCGGCAGTGGATTGCGAAGGTCGTTCCCGGTTATGAATCAATCGCGAAGATCGGGACGACCAAAGAAGAGTTTCATATCTCGGGTCGTCTCTTTCACGAACCAAAATTTGCGACGCCCGACGGTAAGGCGGTTTTGTTTACTCACACACTAAAGCCCTTACCAGGCATGGGCGTGGGGGAAGTTCGGTTGATGACGGCTCGCAGCGAAGGGCAATTCAACACGGTGGTCTATGAAGAAGAAGATTTGTATCGCGGACAAGAACGCCGCGATTTGATCTTGTTGCACCCTGACGATTTCCCGCGTTTGGGTTTGCAGCCCGACCAATTGGTCACCATCCGCAGCGAAGTGGGAGTTATGGCGAATCAAATCGCTCGTGCTTACGATCGCATTCGAGCGGGGAATGCCTTGATGTATTACCCGGAAGCGAATGTGTTGGTGCCACGAAATCTTGACCCACTATCGAAGACCCCCGCCTTCAAGTCGGTGATCGTGACTTTGGAGCCACAGGTGGGGTGGGTGGAGCCTAGCAGCGTCATCCACTATCGATCCCAAGATGTTCCACAAGAATATGAAGCAGCGGGGGATTCGCGTAAAGCGATGCGAACCTGCTGATTCATTTACCTAAGTGTCTGGTCTGATGTGCATGTGTGGTCGTATGTGTATTCATTGAAGGGACGATCCTTGCGACGAAATGCCTCTGGGAATCATAGCCGGAAGTGTGCGGTTGAACTACAATTGTGGACGAGTTGGTAGATCCCACCTCGCGATCCACAGGCAATCCGATAATCTGTGGCTGATCAGAAAAAGAAGGGCAGGTTGGGTAAATCGAAGTTGGTTTACCACTGTGGACGCCCCACCTTTTGCGGAGATTACATTGATGAAGGTTTCTATGTCTTGGTTGAAGTTTGGTCTGTTGTTGGCGGGCGCTTTCTGTAGCACTTTGGGTGCAAACAGCGTTATTGCCCAAGAATGGGCTGATCTGAAAATGACTTTCGTATACGACGGCAAAGCTCCTGCGGCAAAGCCAGTGGATGCAAGTAAAGATCCCTTATGTTTGGAAGATGGCAACAAGATTGTCACCGAAAACATGGTGGTTAACGCGACCAATGGTGGTATTCGCTATATCGCATTGTCACTTGATGTTAAAGACGCCAGCAAGCTCAAGATTCATCCTGACCTCGCCAAAGCCTCAGCAGACAAAGTGCTGTTGGATAACGTGAAGTGCGTATTCTTGCCTCACGTGGTTGTGATGCGATCCGGTCAAACCTTGGAAGTGAAGAACTCGGACAAGACCGGTCACAACGCTAATTTCGGCTTCTTCAAGAACGCAGCTCAAAACGTGACTGTACCAGCCGGTTCGTCCAAAGATCTCAAGATCGAAAAAGAAGAAACAGCTCCAACACCTGTGGAGTGCAACATTCATCCGTGGATGAAGGGCTACGTTATTGTGAAAGATCATCCCTATGTTGGCGTCAGCGATGAGAACGGCGCATTGGTGATCAAAGGCTTGCCAGCTGGTGAAGAGTTGAAATTCCGTGTTTGGCACGAGAATCAAAACAAAGCCATCAGCGAAGTGTCTATCAATGGCAAGAAAGAAAAGTGGGATCGCGGTTACGTGACCATGACCCTAAAGCCAGGCGAAAACAATTTGGGAACCATCAAGTTGGCTCCAGAACGTTTCAAGTAATTTTGAATGCGTGATTGATGGTATTAGGAAGTGCAGCAAGTGATTCTTGCTGCACTTTTTTGTTGGTAGAGACTCGCGATTATTGACGGGGGGTGATGAGGTGATGGACTGACTTGCGGAACACACCGAGGAGTTGATGTGCAGGCTCTTGTGTGTGTTGTCTGTGTTGGTTCGCCACCAAGGACGAGACTAAGATTCTGTGAGTCAACTCCACGGTGTGTTGCGCGATTCGGGTGATTGGCGTGTGATACGCAATAAAAACATGGCATCGGTGTGGGCGGGATAATAAAACAAGAAGGAATCGCTCCACACACCCTACTTTTGTCGCATGCGAGCGCGGTGCGACCGTTTGCCCCATGTTGGCATGTTGGTTCTTTGCCCAAACTGCGGGTCTAGGAAAGTGGCGAAGGTCAACGGGGAGTGCCGGGGCACAAAATCGGGCGAATCTGGGCGCGAAATCGCCCCTCCATCCCTTCGATTTTGGCCAATATCTGTTCAAATGGGCACTCTGCGGCGTAGACGCAGCTTTGGCGAACTTTGGCTTTGGCGGAAGGTTGGGTAATGCCTCGGTTGTTAAGTGGTTTCCGTGCAAAACGTCTGGCCCCAATGTTGGGGTTTGCGGCAGTCGCTGCGCTGTGCGTATTGTCCGGCTGCAATGGCGAACCTCAATTTGAGCCCAATGGCGTTTTTCGGTTTCGCGTTGAAGCAGAAACGGACAAGGATCAAGCGAAAGCTGCTGAGGCCGTAAATACTCTTGTCGTAGATTGGTTCGGGACTCCCGATAAGCCCCGTTGGCCTGAGCTCAGCGAAACGGTTGATGCGACTCGAACTCTTCTTCAAGTCGAACGCTTAGATCGAGCCGCTGGACCACAACGCAGCGATCGTGAAGATAAACACTATGGACTGTATCGCGAGTTGTGCAGCAATTGCCATGGCCTGACCGGAAATGGTCGGGGACCAACGGCGATGTTCCTCGATCCCTACCCTCGCGATTTTAGACCCGGGTGGTTCAAGTACAAGTCGACCAAACGTGGCAGTCGTCCCACCCGCGACGATCTTTATCGGCTCATTAAGCATGGTGTGCCTGGGACATCGATGCCTGCTTTTGCAGCGATCGAATCACATGAACATGATAAAAAGAAAAACGATGACCTCGATGCGGTCGTCGATTATGTGATTTACCTCAGTATTCGTGGTGAAGTTGAACGTTTGTTGTTGTACGAAGTTGCGAACGATGAAGGTCTGCTGGAAGGCGTGCGAGCTCGTCTGTCGGACGGTGGCAATGGAGCTTCAACAGATGTGAAGTCTGAGGTAACAAGCACGGAGATGGCAATTTCACAACCCGTAGTGATCGAATCGACTTTCGAGATCAAAGCCAAAGAGATCTTCATGGATGTGTTGTCTCGCTGGGCTGGGAGCAAAGAGCAGATCGTTGCAGCGAAAGTACCTGCGTGGTGGAATGAACCTGCAGAGCATGCAAAAGCGATAGAGAGTGGGCGAGCCATTTATCTTGGTGCCACCGCAGCTTGTGCGAACTGCCACGGCAAGAGTGGCGGTGGCAATGGCTTGGTTCGTGACTATGACGATTGGGCAAAAGATGGAACGGTGCGAGCAGGAATTGAGCCAACCGATCGAACCGCCTTGAAACCGTATTTGGCGGCGGGTGGATTGAAGCCTGTTCCGATTTCTCCGCGAGATTTGAGATTAGGTGTTTATCGTGGTGGAAGCGAGCCAACCGATATTTATCGTCGTATCGTGCAAGGTATCGAAGGTACGCCTATGCCCGCTGTTGCCTTGAAGCCTGATAACCCGCAAGGTCTATCAGAAGATGAAGTGTGGCAGCTCGTCGCTTTCATTTTGAACATGAAAGCGGAAGTTGGCGGAGCCGTTTCGGCTGAGAATGATGTTGCCTCGACCGAAAAAGTTGAGGAGCAAAAGCCGTGAGCACTACCACAATCAGTGAAGCTACTACAACATATAACTCAGGGAGTCATCCTTGGGTCAAGTTCATCGCACGCTTGTTGATGGTCTCAACCTTTCCATTGATTTGGTTGGGGGGATTGGTAACGACCTATGACGCCGGAATGGCGGTTCCAGATTGGCCTGGCACGTATGGCTACAACTTGTTTGCTTATCCTTGGCAGGCTTGGCTTTACGGCCCGTTTGATTTATTCGTCGAACATGGGCATCGACTATTGGCTTCGTTTGTAGGGTTGGTGGCGATTTGCTTTTTGGTCGCAACCTACCGAACGGGTGAGCGGCCCATCATTCGGAATCTTGCTTGGATGTGTTTGGTCACCGTTATCTTTCAAGGAGTGCTCGGCGGGGCGCGGGTGTTAATGGACGCTCGCCTTGTGGCCATGATCCATGGATGCCTTGGTCCTGCATTTTTTGCCCTATGTATGGTGACTGTCGTTCACTGCTCCGGTATAAAGGGGCGTTCAGAAGTGGGGGGGTGGAGCCGTTGGTTCGTTCGATTTGCGGTAGCGACAACTATAGTCGCCTACCTACAATTAACAATCGGAGCCCAACTGCGACATATTCTTCCCTGGGCGTCGCCAAAGTTTTTCCTCATGATGGTGCATCTTCACCTCACTTTTGCAGGGTTGGTGCTGGTCAGTGCGTTAACGGTGGCTGCGTTCGGGTTGCGAGAACCGAACCGATACCTGCGTCATCCTGCGGTGATGTTGGTGGGGTTGGTAGCAGTGCAGATACTTTTGGGTTTCGGAACTTGGATTGCGAACTATGCGTTGCCATGGTCGGATCTCTCTCCTGAGCTCAGCGCTTACATCATCAGCGCTAAAGGCTATTGGGAGTCGATGATAGTGACAGCACACCAAGCGACGGGCTCATTGATCATTGCGGTTTCTATTTTGATTGCCACTCGAGGTTGGTTATTGAGTGGTAAGTGATGAAACAAAAGGTGATTTTTCAAGCGTGAGTGCAGCGAACGAAGTAGAGCGAATAGAACCTACTGCGATTTCGGCCAACGTAATGGCACCGGAAGCGATTGTTTCGTCACGCACTCTATCCTCTCGAATCGCTGACTATGTGGAGACGACTAAGCCACGTATTTTGGTGATGATCCTGCTGACCGTTGGTGTTGCCATGGTCGCGGTCAAAGATTCCACCATGACGCTGTGGATATTCCTCAATGCCATGTTGGGGACTGCGATGGTTGCAGCCAGCGCCAGTGCCTTCAATCAAATTGTCGAACGCCGTCGAGATGCTTTGATGGTGCGGACAGCCAAACGCCCACTCGCTGCAGGTCGTTTGCAGCCCGCCGAGGCGATTGTCTGGGCGAGCTTTCTGTTGATTGTGGGAACCGCATTGTTGGCGTTCGGAGTCAATTATCCTACTGCCGTATTAGGGTTCGCAACTTGGGCTCTTTATGTTGGGCTTTACACGCCCCTCAAGACCCGAAGCTGGCTCAATACAGCCGTGGGAACCATTCCAGGTGCCATGCCCGTGCTAATGGGATGGACGGCAGCTGGCGGAAGTCTTTACGACATTCGCGGGTGGTTGCTCTTCGGAGTCGTGTTGTTTTGGCAGTTCCCTCACTTCATGGCGATTGCTTGGTTGTATCGTCAGCAATATCAGGCTGCCGGATACCAAATGTTGACCAATGTCGATCCTTCAGGCCGCCGTGCGGGAAACCATGGCATCTACGGCGCTATTGTATTGCTGCCGATTAGCATCGTGGTTTTGGGGCCTGACGGTTGGTTGACTGGATTCGTTGCCAGCCTTGGATTAGCGGCGGCGCTGCTGCAGCTTTCTTCAGCGATTCAGTTTCGTAAAAATCCAACGCAGGAATCGGCGCGACAATTATTGAAGGGATCGCTGCTATATTTGCCTGTGATGTTGGTTCTGGTTTCGGTGCGAGCCATTCTGTAATTCATGCGGTCGCTCTTTGTGCTGAAGGACCCATGTAATGTCCGCAGATCGAAATGAGCCGAAATCGTTTTTGAGTTGGTGCTCAACCTGGGTTTGTCTTGAAAGTGTACCTCTCGCCATTGTCATGTTGGTGGCTGCGTGCATGGGCCGCTGGTGGGGAGTCCCTCAATCGGTATGGGCCAGCGGTCGAGATACGAACTCTAAAGAGCTTTGGATCAACCTCTTCGGTGTTGTCTTTGTTGTCGGCTTACTATGGATGGGACGGCGATGGCTTCAATATTCAAGTTCTCCCAGCTCTGGAGACAAGCGGCTGATCTCAATCCAGCGATCTTTCCTGTGGACTGCGTTGCTGTCGTTGGGGCTTGGCTTTCTGACATTATGGCAAGTCTACGGCTGGTACCGCGATGGTTGGACTCCCAAGTTATCACCGCATATCTATGGCGCGTTGGACTACCGCTATTTTAAGAGTCTCGATCTTCGACTCCAGCAGATTGCTAACAAGATTCGCGAAGGACGTGTGGCCTCGTCCGAGAATGCTCCGCTGCGTATACCAGTGGCGAGCTTGGCGAAAGAGCCTATGAAAGTAAACTCGAAGCAAATCGTGAGCGAAGTCCGCGAATACATCCTCGATTGGAGTGAAGAGGCTTATGCTCGATCGCAAAGTGCAGAGGATCGCGATGCTACGTTGCGAATGTTGGCGATGATGATAGATCCAGATCCACATTATCTCGATCAATACCTGAAGTTCAAAGCAGAGGAGGAGAGCCGATTAGAGTTGGCGGTTCGTGAAGCAACTTTGAATGAAGAGGCGACGAAAAAAGAGCACGAAGCGGTTGCCGTACAGTGGTCGAAAGAAACGATGCCAGACAAAAAAAGTGCGTTGGCAAATCAATTGGTTGGTATCGAGGATAAGTTAAATTCACATGTCCGCGAGCGCGTGCGTGTGCAGGGACGCTTAGACGTATTGGCAAACGAGTATCTGGATCAGCGAGGTCTGAATCGAGAGTACAGTTGGTTGCATTTGCCGACGGTCTCACGTGGCGGATGGCTACGGATTTTATGTACTTGGTTGGCTGCAATCTATTTGGTCGTTCGACTTCTGGTGATGGGGGGTATATCGGCCGCCGGTACTGTAAGAGTTGCCAAGCAGCTAAAAATAGTACGTACGTCTGACGAAGATCGGGCCGGAGATATTGGGTCTGGTTCTGAGATCGAGCCCTTGCCAGGGTTTGGGTGGTTTTTGATTGCCGCAGCAGTGTGGTGGTTAGGTTTAGGGTGGTAAATGCAAAGCCAAACACACGTGAATAACTCCTTGGCTGCCACGCCCTTGATTGTAAAAGGCGTGGTGCATCGTTACGGCGAAAAAGCGGCGCTGCAAGGCGTTGATTTAGTGGTACAGCCAGGCGAGATCTTTGCATTGCTAGGTCCCAATGGATGTGGCAAAAGTACTTTGTTTCGCTTGATCAGCACCCTTGTTTCGATCCAGCAGGGAACCATCGAAGTGTTCGGCGCGGATTGCACCAGCGATCGAGCTCAAGTCCGAGAACACATAGGAGTTGTGTTTCAGGCCCCAAGTCTCGACGGCAAATTGACCGTACTTGAAAACCTCTGGTGTCAGGGTGTGATGTATGGATTGTCGGGGAAAGCCTTGAGGAAGCGATCTGATGAAGTTCTTGAACAATTGGGTATGTCAGATCGCTCGAAGCAGTTGTGTCAGGAATTGAGCGGTGGAATGAAACGCCGAGTGGAATTGGCGAAAGGTTTGTTGCATCGTCCACGTTTATTGTTGATGGATGAGCCGAGCACTGGATTGGATCCTGCAGCGCGATTGGACTTATGGCGTGCGCTCACTCAACTGCGTGATGCCGATGGTGTAACCGTGTTGATGACTACACATCTATTGGAAGAGGCGGATAAGGCGGATCGGATCGCAATCATGGACCAAGGGCGAGTGGTCGCATGTGGTTCGCCTACGGATTTGCGGAAAGAGCAGGGGAGTGAAGTTATCACTATCTCTACAGATGCAGTGGATGATGTTGCTCAAAAAATCGAAAGTCAATTAGCGTTATCTGTTAATCGCTTGTCTTCCGAGGTACGCATCGTTTCCGAGGGGAGTGTTTCGCGTCTAAGTGAGGTTGTGCAATTAGCTCTTCCTTACGCGTCGCAGGTAACAGTCGGACGAGCAAGTTTAGAAGATGTGTTTGTGGCCAAGACGGGCCGGGCTTGGGAATAGTCCCGAGAATCGAGATGAGATCATAATGAATACAACGGTGATGTTGGCTTGGCGAGAATGGACCCGCTTCTTTCGGCAGCGGCACCGTGTCATCGCAGCGCTAGGCCAACCGATTTTGTTTTGGTTGTTGTTTGGTACGGGGATGCATCAGTCGTTCCGCGGTGGTGGGAGCGACTTCATGTCGTATTATCTGCCGGGTACCATCGCTTTGATTTTGATGTTCACTGCAATCTTTGCGACGATCTCGATTATTGAAGATCGACGTGAGGGATTCTTGCAGGGAGTTCTCGTGGCTCCAGTGCCAAGGTGGCATATTGCGGCTGGAAAAATTGTGGGTGGCGGTGCGATCGCGTGGGTGCAAGCCATTCTGTTTTTGCTGCTGGCGTTGTTGGTCGGCTCGGTCCCTTGGTCGAACTCGCTCCCCGGGTTGCTCGTATTGATGGCGATCACCGCGCTAGGGTTAACAGCTTTAGGGGTGGTTTTTGCGTGGTCGATGGATTCTACGCAAGGTTTTCATGCGGTGATGAACTTGGTGTTGATGCCGTTGTGGTTGCTGAGCGGGGCTTTTTTCCCCATTCCACACTTAGATCCGTCAGCCGCAATGGGACAGGTTGTGATACACTGGATTATGCGGTTAAATCCGCTCAGCTATGCGGTAGCAGGCATGCGGCAAATGGTCTATCCAGACCTAAAGCTCGGCCCAGAACTTTGGCAGCCTTCTTTAGTGCTTTGCTGGTCGGTTACACTCGTTTTTGTCGTGTCGACCATGTTATTGGCGGTGCGAGCGGTGCAGCGACCATCGAAAGGTGAATTGAAATGAAACTATACTCTCGCAACGGCAGTTCACACTTACCGGCCATGGTGATGGTCGGAGGGATGCTCAGTTTTCTGCTGCTGGTGATCATTGCGGTTTTAGCGATAGCCCAAAAGAAAAAGAAGGATCGAGATAACGCGGAGGGCGAAGCTGGTTTTGTGATGACCGAACAAAACGGTGAGTTGGTCAAGATGGATGGATCGCAACCAACACGCGTTGCTGATCAAGATTGGTTGACTGAATTCAATTTGACCAGTAGCCAAAAAGAGAAGGTTACGAACGCAACGTTGTTGGGGAAACCGTATGTGATCAGTTTCTTCTACTCCACCTGTCCGAGCGTTTGTGTTCGACAAAACGAAAAGAAGAAATCTCTATACGAGAAATTCGCAGACAAAGGAATTCGCTTTGTCAGTGTTTCTGTCGACCCTGAAATTGATACGCCTGAACGTCTCGCGGAGTATGCCGAACGGTTTAATGCAGACCCTGCAAAGTGGCTGTTCTTAACTGGCGATATGGACTACATCAGTCGAGTAGGGGCCGAAGTCTTTCGTATTTTTGTGACGCGGCGTGGGCACCCCGAGCAGTTTATTGTTGTCGATGCGGAAGGGAAGATCTACGGTTATTACAATTGGACCGATGCTGAGCATTTCTTGGCACTGCAAAAGGATCTGGAGTCGTTTGCCTCCGACCCAAATTTACGAGCTAGCGATACTCCAAAGGGTCGCGAGAAAAAGCCCGCTGAAAATCCTGACGAAGAGTCTGAGGAATCGGCTGAGCCCGCGCAGGAACCCAAGAGTACTGAAGGCGAAGATAAGACACCATAGTCGTTGTGATGCAACAGGGAATGCAGCGTGATTGAGTTATTGCCCCATGTGAATGTTAGTCTGAATGGTCTGGCAACCGTTTTGTTGGTTGTCGGTCGAATCTTGATTTTGCAGAAGCAAGAGAAAGCTCATCGGAATGTGATGATGGCAACTTTAGTTGTCAGTGCTTTGTTCTTGTGCTGTTATTTGGTTTATCACTTCAACGTTCCATCGAAGAAGTTTCCGACTGATACAGAGGTTGCTCCATTGGCAGCCCGCTACACCTATTACGCGATTTTGTTATCGCACGTTCTGTTAGCGGTTTCAGTACCATTTTTGGCAATCGCCTCGATCTATTATGGACTTAAAGATAATAGAGCTGCGCATCGACGCGTGGTCGCGTGGGCTTGGCCTGTCTGGTTATATGTCAGCGTGACCGGAATTATCGTGTACTTGATGTTGTATCAGATCTATCTTCCTAAAGCGGGTTGAGGAAGAGTTCGGTGGAAGCGATTGCTTTGCTGAACATTAGGAGGACCGGTGTCCATGGGTGTGATTGCGAGACTTAGAAAAACACCGCCCTTCTTGGGACATTGCTGCGTACTTCTGGTGACCTTGCTTGCTCAAGGAATATTTCCAAATTTTTCTGGCAATGAAGTTTGCTTCGGTCAAGAGCCTGCTTGGCGCAATCAACTTGCTGAGATCGATGCGCCACGCTTGAATCAGCTGCAACAAGTGCATTCGTTGGTCGAGTCGGGGCAATATGCCGAGGCCGTTGATTTGTTGCAGAAGGTGGAAGATGAAGGAGAAGGGCTCTTGGTAGAGGCGAGTCGTCTTCCTGCTACCTCACCATTCCCCATCGCTCGCTATGTTCTTCTTTCAGATTATTGCCATGGGCTGCGAATGTCATGGGCAACGCGGGCTCCTCAAGCATTAGAGCTCTATCGAAGTCGAGTCGATCAACAAGCTGCTAAAGCACTGGATGAACTGCAAATATCTAATCGCATTGAAGATGTGAAAAAGTGGCTCAAGCGATATGCGGGGGCGAGTGCGACCAAAGATGCGTTGATGTGGCTCGGCGATATACGATTGGATCGTGGCGAATGGCAAGCGGCACGAGAGTGCTTTCAGGCTTTAGCGCCGGGAAGTCGTTTGGTTTATGAGCAGCCGGCTGGCCCAGGTGATCTTCAGCCACGAAGAGGTAGCGTTTCGTCGGTTCGATTGTTTCAGCAATGCGACGCTGATTCGGAAGAATTGAAGCGACTCTTGGCGACTCTTAAGGATGGGCGTATTCCAGGGCCTATCGAAGCACCTAAGGTTGAGAAAGTGATGGCCGCTGCGGCTTGGGGGAGATTGGTGTGGTGCTCGGTACTTGAAGGCGATCTGCCAAGAGCAGAGCGCGAGTTGCGCATTCTGGAATCTCTATATCCCGATGTTCGGATGCAGCTCAACACCGGAAAGCAGGGGCGAAGTTGGGTAGAGCAGGCGAAAGTGTGGATTGATGAAGGAAAAGTCGCTCAGGATAAATCGATTGCAAAGGCGACACAGTTCGGCGGTGGGGCTGCCAGGAACTTGATGAATAGTAATGATGTGCGGCCCGAGGATTGGCCGCGATGGACTCATAATTGGCTTAGGATATCTGCGGTGATGGAACGAAATCCTGCAGGTTTGCCACGTGTTTCCGAAGATGCTGAAGCCATATTGGCATATCATCCTGTGGTGGATGGCGAGCGAGTTTACATCAATGATTTACGGAAGATATATGCTCTCGATTTGAAAACTGGTGCCACATGGCCTGCTGCAGATCCCAAGTTGCCGTTGTTTGATTCAGGATTGACCGAAGAGAATGTTTTACCGTTGGCCTATCCGTTATGCGGTGTGCCGCGCGCGACTGTCGCTGTTGACGGACAGCAACTCTTTGCCCGCATGGGGGTAGGTGTTACCGGTTGGAAAGAAATGCCTCGCGAAGCAATGGGCTCGATCAGTTTTTTAGTGGGGCTCGATCTGTCGCGCGATGGGAGGTTGATCGATGGCTTTCCGATATTTTTGACCGGCAGCGGTTGGGCGAATTGCGAATTCGAAGGTTGTCCTTTGCCGATTGGCAATCGTCTGCTCGTCTGTATTACAGAACGCAACAGCGTTCAGATTCGTCGGTTTGTGGCTGCGTTCGAACGGAATTCGGGCAAGTTGTTGTGGCGCAGTATGCCGCTGGCTGCAGGCATGATTGAAGGTGCTGGTGATGCAAATTTAGTTTCGCATCAGTTGTTGAGTTATCAAGATGGAACTGTTTATCTCAATACGAACTTGGGTGTGGTCGCTGCACTCGATGTGATGGATGGGCAGGTAAAGTGGTTGGTGCGTTATCCTCGCAGTCAAATTGAGGATGCTGCTTATCCTGAATCGCAACGTTTTCGCTACCGAGATTTGACGCCCTGCTTGGTAGATCAGGATGTTGTTTATTGTGCACCTGCGGATCGTGCCGAGATTTTTGCCTTGGACGCTTCAACGGGCGATTTGTTATGGTCGACAGTGCCAGAACATTCTGCCGATGTGGTGCATCTGTTGACGGCCCGCGATGGTGAATTGGTGACTGCCGGCGATCGAGTGGTCTGGTTTGATACGGCTACGGGCAGAAGCTTGGCCTCGTTTCCGAGCGGTGTTGCAGCGAAGCCGGAGCAAGGTGTGGCTCAGCCTCGCGGTTTAGGGCGTCCATGGTGTACGCATGAATGTGTCTACTTTCCCCATCGCAATCAGATTTCGGTCATGAAGCGTAAGCTCGATCGGTCAAAAACTGGATCAAAAGCGATTGAATTTCTAGAACCTATTGCCCTGGCGAGTCGGGCCAATGAGGGGGGGAATCTGGTTTTGGCGGATCGTTGGATTCTCTTGGCAACTCCGAGTCGATTGGTTGCATTCGCATCCCCCGATATTCCGAAAGAGTAGTTTTGTGGGGAGTTTTCGCTAAAAACACTACTTTGTGGGTACCTTGCGTGCGTTTTTTGCCGATTCTGGGGCAACCTTGGCAAAACAAGTCATCGAATTGAGGTTGCCGGGTGCTGTGGGATCGATATACTCCACCACTTGAATTATGGTTTTCTAAGTTGAGGCAGTACCATGGCTCGCGCATGTGACGTTTGCGGTAAAACCGCTTCGATGGGCAATCAAGTTGAAACTCGCGGTAAGGCGAAATATTTGGGTGGCGTTGGTACCAAAGTAACTGGTATTTCGCGCCGTCAGTTCAAGCCAAACTTGCAGCGTGTGCGTTGCTCTTTGCCTAACGGAACGCACAAGACATTGATGGTTTGCACCCAATGTTTGAAGAGCGGTCGTGTTCGCAAAGTGGTTAAGCAGAAGCCATTCCAATTGCCAGTTGCTCATAGCTAAATGTCACTATCACCCACGGATGTAGAGCGGATAGCCCATTTGGCCCGCTTGCAACTGAGTGAAGCGGAGTTGGCATCGTATTCGGTACAGCTCCAAGCCATAGTGACCTTTGTTGATCAGTTGCAAGCTGTGGACACAGCAGGCATCGAGCCGATGGTTCATGCCATTGAGTTGTCTAATGTTTTAGCAGCCGATGAAGTCAGGGAAGGGTTGAGTCGTGACTTAGCCCTTTCTAATAGCCCTGACCATGATGACGAATGTTTTCGTGTCCCTGCAGTGCTGGGGTAAATCCGCATGGAGTGGCAATTCGCGAGCGCCGCAGAGATTTCGCGGCAGCTCTGTTCGAAGCAAGTCAGTGCGACGGAAATCGCCAAGTACTTCCTATCTCGTATCTCGAAACACAATCAAGCTTTCAATATCTTTGTCCACGTCGATGAAGAGCTTGTATTGAAGCAGGCGGCTGAGATCGATGCGCGGCGAGCGGGTGGGGACATTGAGCTTGGCGCATTGGCGGGAGTGCCAGTCGCTATCAAGGATTTGCTGTGTACTACGGATATGCCGACCACATGTGGTTCGCGATTCTGTGAAAAGTATGTCTCTCCATACGACGGTACCGTAATTGCAAAGATGCGTGCGGCCGGTATGCCGTGGATGGGGAAAACGAACCTCGACGAATTTGCGATGGGTGGTTCGACTGAAACGAGCATCTTTGGTGCTGGTCGCAATCCGTGGGATGCCCAGCGAACTACCGGTGGGAGCAGTGGTGGTTCGGCGGCTTGTTTGGCTGCAGGGCTTGCGCCTTTGGCTATTGGTACCGACACGGGTGGATCGATTCGACAGCCCGCAGCATTTTGCGGTGTCAGTGGGTTTAAGCCAACGTATGGTCGAGTAAGTCGCTACGGAGTGGTGGCTTTCGCCAGCAGTTTAGATCAAGTGGGGCCGATGGCGCACATGGTCGAAGATTTGGCCTTAGCGATGGATGTGATTTCGGGCCACGATCCCTTGGACAGCACATCTTTGCCTCATGAAAAGCCTGGGTATACGGCGAGTTTGTCGCAGGCACCGCAGCGTTTTCGGGTTGGCGTTGTGCGCGAGCAAATCGAGAGTGATGGGCTTAATGCTGAAGTCAAACAAGCGATATTGAGGACGCTAGACGTTTTGAAAGAGTGTGGAGCGGACGTTCGCGAGGTCTCCTTGCCTCATTCGAAATATTGGGTACCAGCGTACTACGTCATTGCTCCCTGTGAAGCGAGCAGTAACTTATCGAGATTCGACGGGGCTCATTTCGGATTTCGCGCCGAGCCATTGGAAGGCAAAAAATCGAAGTCGCCGTTGGTTGAAATGTATAGCCGCACGCGAGCCCAAGGGTTCGGGGCTGAGGTCAAACGCCGTATCATGTTGGGGACGTATGCCCTCAGTTCTGGGTATTATGATGCGTATTATCTGAAGGCTCTTCAAGTTCGACGCTTGATCCGACAAGACTTTGACCGCGCCTTTGAGGATGTCGACATTTTGGTTGGGCCAACTACGCCTAACACCGCTTTTAAGATCGGCGAGAAGGTGGATGATCCAGTACAAATGTACTTGGAGGATCTTTACACCGTTGGTGCAAACTTGGCTGGGTTGCCAGCTTTGTCGGTGCCATGTGGGCGCAGTCAAGTTGGTTTGCCGATTGGCGTTCAATTTCAAGGTCGGCCCTTGGATGACGCTCTGGTTTTGCAGATTGGACATCGATACCAGCAGGCGATAGGTTGGAGGCCAACACCGGCGCCACTCTCATGAATGCAGCACCTTACACGTTGGTCATTGGTTTAGAAGTTCACGTGCAACTCAAAACGAAGAGTAAGCTCTTTTGTCGTTGCAGCACGGAGTTCGGGCGGCCGCCGAATACGCAGGTTTGTCCTGTTTGTCTTGGCTTGCCAGGTGCCTTGCCAGTGTTGAACAGGCAGGCGATTGATTACGCAGTTCGTACAGGGTTGGCGCTCAATTCTGAAATCGCCAAGTTTACGAAGTGGGATCGCAAGAATTATTTTTATCCCGATTTGCCAAAGGGATATCAAACCAGTCAATTCGATTTGCCGATCTGCTCCCGCGGTTTTTTGGATATCAGCGATTCCAAAGGTGCGTTTGAGCCCAAGAGAGTTCGATTCATTCGAGCTCACTTGGAAGAAGATGCTGGTAAGAGCATGCATGATGAGGTGGCAGGTAAAGCGGATAGCCGCATTGATTTGAATCGCGCTGGCACGCCGTTGTTGGAGATTGTGACGGAACCCGATCTGCGTAGTCCTCAGGAAGCCAAAGCCTTTTTGACCGAACTACGTTTGTTGTTGCTTTATCTGGATGTTTCCGACTGCAATATGCAGGAAGGTAGTTTGCGTTGCGATGCGAACGTAAACTTGCACATTCCTGTCGATGGTAAAACGGTTGCCACGCCGATCACGGAAATTAAGAATCTGAACTCGTTCCGGGCGGTTGAACGCGCGTTGACCTATGAGGCATCACGGCAGTGGGATCAATGGTGTAACGATCATATTGCAATCGGCGGACGGCCGAAGCAGACACGTGGTTGGGATGATGTGCAGGGAGTTACAACTCTTCAGCGCGAAAAGGAAGAGGCGAGCGATTATCGATATTTCCCTTGTCCAGATCTGGTCCCCGTTACGCTGACAGATGCAGATCTCGGCAAGGCTCGAGGCGAACTTTGCGAATTGCCGGCTGCGACACGTACGCGTTTCGTTCAGCAGTATGAGCTGAAGGAATATGACAGTGATGTGATCGTGTCGCAGGGCCGCGAGTTGGTTGAGTACTTTGAAAGAGCTGTGGTGGCTGGTGGGCCTGCGAAGCGGGTGAGCTCGTGGATTCAGCAGGACATTTTGCGACTGTTGAATGAGCGGCAGCAATCGCTAACGCAATTAGGTTTCTCGGCAGAGCGATTAGCGGATCTAACGAAAGCGATTGAAGCTGGGGCTGTGGATACTAGTCGCGGCAAAGAAGTGTTTGCCAAGATGTTGGATGATGCAGCTCTCTCGGTTGCGGCAGCGATTGAGGCTCTGGGGATTAAGGCCGTTGATGACAGCGAGCTGATGGAGCTATGTCGTCAGTTGTTGGCTGAAAACGCGAAGGCTGTCAACGAATATCGGGCTGGCAACGCGAAGGCACTCGGGGCTCTTATTGGTCAGGCCAAGAAAAAGAATCCTAATGCGGATCCACGCAAAGTCCAGGATTTGTGCAAGCAATTGATCGACAGTGGGGCGGTTTAGTTTGCAGCTCTAGCTACAGTTTAGGGGCCCAAGGGTGCGAAGGTTCTTCGGTCTCGAGCAAGCTATCTTCGGTTCTTCTTGATTAAGTAGTGGATGCGAGAGGCATAGGTCCTGAGTCGCTCCTGCTGAATTGCTAGCTTTCATCTTTTGAAATGGCGGCAAGTGTATAGGTAAGCGATCTGCGTTTCCGTTGCACCACGCTAGCAAGTTCCTGGCGATAAGTCGCAAGCCAGCTTCTGTAGTAGATGGAAGTTATCCTTATTGGTTGCCTTATGTTGGGTTCTTCTTTTTTGGGGGGGGCGGTGGTGGTGCCTGGCACCAAAATGGGCTTGTTTTGTATTAATCGAACTAATGAAACTCAAATTGCTAGCAATTCCCGCCAAACCCGACAAAAGGTGCCCGACAAAAGGTGCCAGGCACCCTTTTTTGGGCGAATTCGCCCGCGAAAGAGGCCGAATTTGGTGCCAGGCACCCTCTGGGAGGCGAAAGGTGCCCGACAAAAGGTGCCAGGCACCCTTTTTTGGGCGAATTCGCCCGCGAAAGAGGCCGAATTTGGTGCCAGGCACCCTCTGGGAGGCGATTTGGTTTGCTAGCAAAGTGTAATGGGGCGAAATTAGGTGCCGAAATAAGGTGCCAGGCACGCGCGGGAGGGGCTGGACGTGGGAAATGCCAGCCATCTGAGGTGAGGTTCGATAAGAAAAATTGATCGTCAGTTGCCCCTGTTTGGGGTGGGGTAAGACAATATGCAGCAGCAGAGTTTAGGGCGAGAAGTTGCTAGCAAGATTCGCTACTTTCTTAACAAGTCGCCTCTCAGCGGAACTGCCATGCCCCTCTCCAATACTTGCCAACTTATTCGCTGATTAATGCCAGCAAATCATCCACGGTTTGTCCCTTTGCTATTTCAGCCCTGGCTTAACGCAATATGGACCGTACGCCAGCGATATACTAGCAAAGGTCACTAAGGGGAGGCATGTGCCCGCTTGGGGCATTGGCAAATGATCCGCGCATCACAAATTTCTTCCTACAGCAGCCTGATTGAAATCGCAATTAGCATTGGCACCACGAGCCACTAATTCCCTGACCGTTGCTCAAGCTCAAACGAAGATCAGCCCTGATCGCGGATCATGATTGCTTCCGTAAGTTGCTGCGAATCAAGTCGAGGGATCAGTTCTGTTGCCCCTCGCTTTCGAAATGAACCATGGAACTGAACGCAGTCCGTTTTGTTGGCCAGTTCTTGCAGGTTACTGGGTGATACTCCTCCAGCCACCAAAATTTCCATGCGGTCTCCGACTGCTCGCTGAAGGTCGTGCAGTGTTGTGCTTCCTGCTAACGCACTAGTCGCTCCGCCTGATGTCAATACACGCCGATACCCTAATTCACATAAGGCTCGCGCGCTCGCCATGAGGTCCATGCACTGATCGAATGCTCGATGGCAAACACACTGCGCACCCCCTAGATGATCTACAAACATTCGCATAGCAGATACGTCAAGTTGATTTCCATCATCCAAACAGCCGACGGCAATAGCTTCCGACCCCGCCTGAAGAGCTTTCTCTGCATCATGCAGCATGGCATTTATTTCGCGGGCTTGATAGACGAAATTGCCACTTCGCAAACGAATCAATGTTACGACTGGAATTGAAACGGCATTCAAAACTTCTCGTAACATTCCAAGCGACGGAGTGACACCATCTGTTTCCAGAGCCGCAGACAACTCCAGCCGATCAGCTCCAAGCTGGCTTGCCAAGATGGCGTCCTCAATCGTGCTCACACAAGCTTCGATGAGAAAGCGTTTCCCCTGTTGGTTTGCACTGAACAATGAACTCTCCCCAAACGCTACCGTGTCGACCCACCCATGTTCTTCGTTTAGCGAATAGAAATTTGACGGCCGATGCATTCGAGCAAAAACTCGAGCACTTCGATGTGGCGTGTCGCATCTGCTAAAGTTTTACCCCAGGTGTACATACCGTGGCGGCGGATCAAGTAACCAAACAGCGGAGGGTTCTTTGAATCGGCAACGTAATCTCGCACCTCCGTTGCCAATTCGGGAATATTCTGCGTATTGTTGAAAATAGGCAACCAAATACGCGACTCATGGGTGGTGATACCTTGCAAGCCTTTCAACATTTCGAAGCCCGCGATTTCAATCCCACCTTGTGCCGCAAAATGTTCGGAGAGAATGGTGGCCCACGGGCTATGCGTGTGCAGTACAGCACCCGCCCCCATCTCTACCGCAACACAATGCAATAAAGTCTCTGCTGACGACTTTGGCTGATCGGTTGAGATGGGATGGCCGCTGATGTCGACGACCACAAAATCGGAATTCTTTAGATGGCCTTTGTCCATCCCACTCGCGGTAACAAGCAAGTGCTTGGGATCGTCACTCACTACCATACTGTAATTGCTGCTGGTTCCCAAGGACCAGCCTCGAGTCCACATCTGGTTACCAACGTTTCGTAGGCCATCGGTCTGTTCATGATATGGAGCCAAAATGGAGGCGTCGTGCTTCGTGGTCATAGTTGAGTGTATTCAAAAGCTATAGTAGAAAATGTTCACAATAAAGAATGTAACTACGAGTGCATTCGCGGAAGTGGATGGCCGCGAGATATGAGTTCAGTCTCCGCCGCAGATAACTCTTCGAGCCGCTTCTTGACTTCCTCTGCCGTCGCGAACAGCTTAGCAAGTCGCACATAAGTTGTGTGGTGTCGCGCTTCAGATTCGAAGAGCGATGCGTAAAATTCGGCCAGCTCGGGATCGTTCACATGTTTGCTCAATAAATCGAAGCGTTGGCAGCTCCGCGCCTCAATCAAGCTGGCGACCAAAAGTCGATCCACCGCTCGTTGCGGCTCATTGTTTCGTATTAACTTATTCAACTCGCGACCGTAGTTCCCGGGCGGCTGTAAGCGAAATTGAATGTTCCTTTTCTTCAAGAGATCGAGCACCATGAAGAAGTGTTCTAATTCTTCATCAATGATGCGCGTCATCTCTTCGCACAATTCGCGGCTTTCAATGTAAGAACCGAGAAGGCTCATGGCTGTCGCAGCCGCCTTGTGTTCGCAATGTGCGTGGTCGATGAGAACCTCTTCCAGATGGGGCTCAATTCGTCGAAACCACCCTTCGGTAGAGGAGCTTTGCAGATGAAGCATAGTGGATGGGAAAAATGAGGTTGAAAAAGGGGGGATATCCCACCCTGCCGACCCGAATTTCCCCCTGTCGAATGAGGGCGGGCGGGTTACAATCTGCTCTATGTTGTATCTATCCGCACAGAACTTGTCCAAGACCTTTGGAGACAAGACCATCCTAGATGGGGCTTGTCTGGAAATACGCGCCGATGACCGATTGGCTCTGGTTGGCCCCAATGGAGCGGGTAAAACCACTCTTTTGAGGATATTGACCCACGAGCAGAGCCCGGATTCGGGGGATTTGGAAGTTTCCGGCGGAATTCGCATCGGTTACGTAAAGCAACACGCTCACTTTCCCCCAAACGCCACCGTTTGGTCAGAAGCAACCTCAGCACTTGGCGACGTTCCAGCACTGGTCCCCGCCAGCGAAAAAATCGCCGAACAACTGGCCATCCATACGACCGGCCCCGAACATGATCGGTTATTGATCGAATTCGAAAAGCTCCAATCACGGATTCTCCTTGACGACGCCTACAACTGGCAACATCGCGTCGAGCGGGTATTGCAGGGACTCGGTTTCTCCGCCGTTGATTTCCAAAAGCCTACCAATCAACTCAGCGGGGGCCAACAAAACCGCTTGATGTTGGCGTGTGTCCTGCTCTCGAAGCCCGAACTTCTAATCCTCGACGAGCCCAATAACCATCTCGATGTCGAATCGACCGAATGGCTTGAAGAAACACTCGCGTCCTGGGTCGGTGCGGTACTAGTTGTTAGCCATGATCGTTATTTCCTAGATCGAGTCGCAAACGGAGTGCTCGAATTAGTCGATGGTGAAATCGATCGCTTCAAAGGCAACTACTCCGCCTACGTCAGTCAAAAAGAGCTGCGGCTGGAAGTTCAGCGTCGCACCTTCGAAAAACAACAAGAAGAAATCGAGAAGCTCGAAGATTTCATACGTCGCAATCATGCGGCGCAAAAGGCGACTCAAGCAGAAGATCGACGCAAGAAACTCGAACGCATCGAATTGGTGCAGCGTCCCCGCGAAATTCATACACCCAAATTTCATTTTCCGCCTGTGACCCGTTGTGGCGATATCGTATTGCGAGTGGAACTGCTTTGCAAAGCTTTCGACAAGCCGCTACTCGACCGTGTGCATTTTCAAATTCAACGTGGAGAACGCTGGGCAATCGTCGGTTCCAACGGCGCAGGGAAAACTACTTTGCTTCGGTGCTTGTTGGGTGATGTTGGCCCAGACTCTGGTAAGATCACGTTTGGCACTGGTGTTAAAGTCGGTTACTTTGATCAAATGGTGCGACGGCTCGATCTCGAGTTGCCCCCCATGGAAGCCGTCCGCGTTCCGCACAAAGATCTTATTGATCTAGAACGCCGCAGTTTGTTGGCTTCCTTTGGGCTCATTGGCGAAGTGGTCAACAAGCCTTTGAAGACCCTGAGCGGTGGTGAACGCAATCGAACGCTGCTCGCTTATCTGTCGGCGCTTGAGCCGAACTTCTTGATCATGGACGAACCAACGAACCACTTGGATCTGTGGTCGCGCGAGGCCTTGGAAGCTGCGTTCCGCGCTTATCAAGGAACCATTTTGATGGTGACCCATGATCGTTATTTGGTGAATCAAGTCGCTGATCACATTTTGGTGTTGCGTGGTGGCAAGAGTAGCATTATCCCCGGCAACTACGACGATTATCGGCATTGGTTAAGCCAAGGAATGGCGATCTCTGATCGCGGTAGTGTCGCGCTCAATTCGACCAAGGCAAATTCCAATAACGGCGAAAAAAGCAACAACGACAAGGCGAGCTCAAGTAAATCGAGCAATAGCTCAGCCCCAAAACGAAAAAGAAAATTCCCTTATCGCAAAGTAGAACAACTAGAAGAAGACATTATGACTGCAGAGGAGAAGCTACAAACTCTGCAAGACCAAATGTTGGATCCACAAGTTCTGCGCGACGGGCGACGTGTCAAAGAGTTGCAACAGGAAATCGATCAAATGCAAACTTCGTTAGCTCA
>Ga0075158_10000381_pt1 | contig 36650 bp, 34 predicted proteins | sample JI91814BDNA_FD_70968 | JGI IMG/M metagenome (GOLD analysis project Ga0075158, IMG submission 70968) | Wastewater effluent complex algal communities from Wisconsin, to seasonally profile nutrient transformation and Carbon sequestration -... | ecosystem: Engineered > WWTP > Effluent > Algae... | reverse complement strand
TTAAATTTCTTAAATGGAGATTCTAATTATTTAGAACTGGAAGAATATTTTAAGGAGGAAGAAACGAAATGGAAAAAGAAAATACTAGAAATAGTTTGAAGTTACATATCCTATTAGTTTTAGGATTTAGTTTATGGTTTTGTCTTTCTTGTCAGAATAGCAGGGAAGAAAAGAAGGAAAAAGCCAAAAAGGACTATACTAACTGTATTTTAATTCCTTTGATTATAAATAAAAATAATCCAAAGGATGCAAATTTAGGAACAGTATATTGCACTTATAATTATCGACAGGCTAGGTATAAGGCGGAAGAGTAAATTGGTTATTTACACAATAACTACTTTAAAAAGTTGAGGTGATAAACTAAAAGCTTGCGTTTAATGGAGATTAGGCGCAAGCTTTTATATTTAATTTAGTATCTTTTCATGCTAGGGTCAATTTCTACTGACCATAAATCCACTCCGCCGGTGAGGCTTTTGCAGTTTGGAAGTCCATGACCTTTGAAATAAGAAGTAGCTTCGAGGCTTCTCATGCCATGGTGGCAAATGAAAACGATAGTTGCGTTCTTATCCCATTTATTTAAAATTTCATAAGCGAGTTTTTGTGAAATCATTTCGCTACCAGGGATAGAAGCGATTTCGATTTCCCAGTCTTCGCGAACATCAATTAGTTTAATATCTTCGCCTTTATCTAATCTTTCTTTTAGTTCTTTGGGGCTAATTTGCATTTGTCTGTCAACTTCTGCTGAGTCATAGATAAATTTAATTGCGTTATCGACTTCTTTATCTCTTCTATGGTTGACGAAAACTTCTTGTAGACTTTCATCTAAAGAAAATCCGCAGCTTGAACATCCACCGATGTGGTATTTTTGGAAGAGAGCTCTTTTGGCTCCGGGGTAAATGTCTAAAATCTCTCCCATTTTCATATCGGGAGTAATTTCTTTGTTTAAAGTTGTATTCATAGTTCTTTCCTTTGTTTTATTTCAGGTGAAAGCTGAATTTAGTGTCATTTTAGAATTTTGCGATTAAATCGCAAGCTTAATTGCTAAAGATTAGACGTGTTGCGAAGGGAATGAATTCGAGTTGGGTTCTCATTATGTTTCGACCCTTAGGGAGAAACATTGAGTTCGGGTGTAGCCCCATATCCAGCGCTGGGCACGCTGGTCACTCACCTAAACTCAATCATTTCTTTTGTGAAGAAATGATAATGTAAGGTGAGTTATTAAGTATTTTAAATAAATATGAACATGTTCAAAAAAATAATTGACATATTTGTGTTTGGGAAATAAACTGAACATGTTCAAAAAAGGAGATTCTTATGAAACCATTTCCATTATTCTTAATTTTAATTATGTTTTGTTTTGGGGCAGTCAATGCACAGGAGACTGAATTTAATGAGTGTGAAATACAAAATCTAAAATGCATTCAAACTAAAATACTGAAGGGTGAATATAGATATGAAGATTTAAGTCGTCAAAGTTCTAATGGTAAAACATCTTTACATTATGCGATAGAAGCAAAGAACTTAGAACTGGTTAAACTAATTCTAACAAACAATTCTACACTTACCGGTATAGCAGATAACCACGGTAATACTCCACTGCATAGAGCCGTTCTATTAAACCAAAAGCAATTTGTAGAATATCTCTTACAGACCAATTCCGAATCTACTATTAATAAAATAGATAGAAACGGAGAAACTGCGCTTGATATTGCAAATGCGAGCGGATATACAGAGTTAGCTGAATACCTGGTTGGCAAGGGAGCACATATTGGAAAAGGAACTAAATCGGCAAATGCAACTCTTTGGGTGTATGCAGTCTATGTATTGATTAGTATTGTGGTAACAATCTGGGTAGCTAGAACTCTCTCTAAAAATGGAAGAATATTTTTACTTGATGCATTTCATTCGGAGGAGTTGGCTGATTCAGTAAATCATTTACTAGTCGTTGGATTCTATTTAGTTAATTTAGGATATATTACAATCGCTTTAAAAATTGGAATTAAGCCTACCGATGCAGTAGAGGCTTTAGAGATTCTAAGTTTTAAAATTGGACTTGTGATTTTACTTCTAGGGTTTATGCATTTCTTTAATCTATATTTATTCGGAAGGCTCAGAAAAAGAACCCTTCTTAAAAAAGAATTGGGATTACATCAAAATTTAGATGTAGTTAGACCTACTTCATAAAAAATGGATTTGAAATCTAAATAGCATTAGCGACTGTGAACAAGCAAAGAAAAAAATTCTCACAGAGCGCGCAAAGGTCACAGAGAGAATGATTCTTTTCTTTGTGTTCTCAGTGTGCTCTGTGAGAAATTCTTGTTTGTAAACAGTCCCTAATGAATGTTAATTCCATTGTAGAATGAATAAAAAAAATAAATCCGTAAAGCCTGACAGAAAAGAAACAGAGAAATCGAAGCGCACAAAAGAATTGATATACTCTACAGCTATTTCTTTATTTCAAAAAGAAAGTTATGAAAAAGCCACCATGCGTCTCATCGCAGCCAAGGCGGGTGTAGCTTTAGGTGCTACCTATTATCACTTCAAAACAAAAGAAGATATCGTTATGCAGTTCTATACGATATCACAGGATGATGCAAAATTACAGAGTTTAGAATTTTCTAGAACAACAGAAGATTTCAAATTGCGGTTAAATAATATAATCTGCTATAAAATTGAATACTTTTCTAAGTATTATAAATTTGTTTCTGTTCTTGCTAAAAATGCAGGAGATCCAAATCATCCCCTTTCTCCTTTCAGTAAAGAAACTAGAGAAATACGAGAAGAGGCAATTCAGATTATCCGCGATGCACTCGAAACATCTAATTTGAACTTAAAGCCAGAAATTGCTGAGTATTTGCCTGAGCTAATGTGGCTTTATCAACTCGGGATTATTTATTATTGGATTTCTGATACATCAAAAGGATATGAAAATACCTATAAATTAATCAATGAAAGTTTAGATTTAGTTTTTAAATTAATCAAAATGTCCAGGTTGCCATTCTTTAAAACGATTCTTGGATCTATTTTTAAAATTATAAAACTAATCAAAGTCTCTTAGTTTAATGTTAATTTGTTAATTAAATCTTCTGTTTCTGCTAGAAAATCTACAAGCTCATTTAGTTCATTGATAGAATCTGCCTGTGTGTTTGCTTGATCCGAAATCTTCATTATCGCCGAAGTTGTTTCGTTTACAGCCATTTCCTGTTCATTCGTTGCATTACGGATATTAGCCGCATTTTTATTTAACTCTGTGAGTGACTGAATCATTCCGATTTTATTTTTCTCAAAATTTTTCATTGCTTCATTGCAAATCAAAACAAAATTTTCAATTTCAGAATAGCTTTTTATTATTAAGTCAAATGCTTTTACGACATCTTCAACAGATTTACTTCCTAGCGTGACATCTTCTAAAGATTTTTGAACATTCTCTGTAATCTCTTTTGTGTGAAGAGTTGATTTTTGGGCAAGCTTTCCTACTTCGTCTGCAACCACAGAAAATCCTTTGCCACTTTCGCCAGCTCTCGCGGCTTCAATGGCAGCGTTTAAGGCAAGTAGGTTAGTCTGGTATGCTATCTCACGCATAACGTTTACAACTTTCGAAATACCAACTGATGACTCTCGCATATTGTCCATCGACTTTCCAGTATTTCCAATTACCTGACGACCTTTTTTGATTACAGAGTTTAACCTTTCGTTTAATGCTCTCAGTGAATTTAAAGCATTTTTTAATTGGCTAAAATACGTTTCGTTTTCATCGACAAGTTTAATTGTATTTTGGGAAAGACTATTTTGATCTTCTGTTGCCGAACTTATATGTCTTGATGCTGCTGAAATTTGTTCCATAGATGAAGAAGTTTCTTCCGAATTAGAAGCCTGTGTCATGATGGAAGTTTGCACATCACCAATCGTATTTCTGACTTTTTCTTTTAAAGCAGTAAGTTTAATTGCTGAGTGCTTTAAATTTTCAACTATCTTATTATTTTTTTCTAGCGTAGACCTTGCCTGTGCTTCTTTTTCGTTTGCATTTAAAATAGAAGATTTACTTAAATTAGAAAGAACGTAACTTATAAATATAGATGCAATTAGGAATAGATCTATATTAAAAGGAGCGGGTAATGGATACTCGTTTAAAGCAAAACCACCTTCTCTTGCAATGAATTTTACTCCTAAAGTTGCAGCTACTATTTGTATAATTATTTCCTGTGCTAAAATTAATCCACCTGTGAATAACGCGAATTTACCGTTATACCGAAGAGGAATCATTGCCATATAAAGATAGCAGGCCGAGAAAAGAATTTTTTCTTTTAAGACTAAATCCCCTCCATTTTCAACAGCATAGGCTTGTAAAAGTCTTAGAATAAAAATTATAAATATATCAAGAAAGGAATTAATGTAAACAATCTTTACATCAAACTGATTGTTTAGAATTTTATTTCTAGAAATCATTGTATAAACGAGGATGCTGACAGTTCCCGTAATATATCCTATTGTCAAAATTGGATTTATTACTCCAAAAGAAATGGCTGTAGCAAGAGCATATAAAAAAAATAAACCAAATCTCATTTGGTTTACAATACTTTCTCCACGAATTATTGGTAATTCTGAATTTACTGAGTTCATTAAAACCTACCTAATATTTGTATCGGTCGGTTTGCCAAAAGAAAAAATATCCTTTTTAATTATGGTTTACGCTGTAATTGCTTTTCTACCTCGAGATTAGGCTGCCCTTATATTTGTAGATAAAAAAAGCCCTTTTGAAAATCTATCCTTATAAACTTATGAAAAAATCTTTTTATCCTGAATTTCATTCTACTACCATTCTATGCGTTCGAAGAAATGGAATGGTTGCTCTTGCTGGCGACGGACAAGTATCAATGGGTCAAACTGTAATGAAGCACACTGCCAAAAAAGTTCGCAGAATGTTCCATGATCGTATTATTACTGGATTTGCCGGCTCTGCTGCCGATGCCTTTACTTTGTTTGAATTATTTGAAAAAAAAGTCACAGCGTTTAATGGAAGTTTGTCTAGAAGCGTAGTGGAATTAGCCCGCGAATGGAGAACAGACCGTATGCTAAGAAAACTCGAAGCTCTACTAATCGTAGCTGATAAAGACGAATCCTATTTGGTTTCGGGAACAGGAGACGTGATTTCTCCCGATGAAGACATTCTGGCAATCGGTTCGGGCGGCAATTATGCATATGCCGCGGCAAGAGCTTTGTATTCAAATACTTCTCTCAGTGCTAAGGATATCGTCTTGGAATCAATGAAAATTACAGCAGATATCTGCATTTATACAAATAACAATATTACTCTTGAAGAAATTATATGAGCGAAATTACAAAACCAGTTATTAATTACGAAGGGGAGACTTTTGAAATGTCTCCTAGAGAAATTGTTCAAAGTTTAGATGAACATATCATTGGACAAAAAAATGCAAAGAAAGCAGTCGCTATCGCACTTAGAAATAGAATGAGAAGACGAAAGCTAGATGCAAGTATGCGTGAAGAAATTTATCCTAAAAATATAATTATGATAGGACCTACAGGTGTGGGGAAAACAGAGATTGCCCGCAGACTATCCAAATTATATGGAGCTCCTTTTATTAAAGTAGAAGCAACCAAGTATACAGAAGTTGGTTATGTTGGTCGGGATGTAGAATCGATGGTTCGAGATCTCGCTAATATTTCTTTGAACATGGTGAAAAGTGAACTGCGAAGTAAGCTAGTAGACCATGCTCGCATCAATGCGGAAGAAGCAATTTTAGATATTCTAATACCGGATAACGCTTCTCAGTCCTCTATGGGTTTTATGTCTGAGGCTAATAGCAATGATCCCGGAGAGCAAGAAAGAAGAGAAAGATATCTTGAAACCCGTGAGTTAATGAGAAAAAAATTAAAATCCGGGAAGTTAAATGAGCAAGAAATTGAATTAGATATTTCTCAAAATCCTGCAGGCGGTATGCCCATGATGCAAGTTTTTGGAGCGACTAATTTAGAAGAAATGGATAACCAGATTCAAAATTTACTGGGAGATCTAGTTTCTAAAAAAAATAAAAAAAGAAAAGTTCCGATCAAAGAAGCAATCGAAATTCTTGCAGACATTGAAGCTGATAAATTACTCGATCAAGAAAAATTACAAAAAGAAGCAGCCCGAAGAGTCGAGGAAATGGGAATTATCTTTATCGATGAAATAGATAAGATAGCAGGTAAAGAGAGTCGGGGAGGTGGAGTAGATGTATCGCGTGAAGGTGTACAGCGGGATTTACTTCCAATCGTAGAAGGTGCAACGGTTAATACAAAAATTGGTCCGATTAAAACAGATCATATTTTATTTATTGCAGCCGGCGCATTTCATATGTCAAAGCCATCTGATTTAATTCCAGAATTACAGGGACGATTTCCAATTCGAGTAGAATTAGATAAACTTTCTATGGAAGATTTTGTAAAAATTTTAACAGCACCAAAATCTTCTCTTACAAAACAATACCAGGCACTACTTTCAACAGAAGGAATTTCTTTAGAGTTTAAAGAAGATGCGATTCGTGAGATTGCGCTTATCGCATTTGAAGTAAATGAGAAAAACGAAAATATCGGAGCGCGTAGACTCAATACAATTTTGGAAAGACTCTTAGAAGACATTAGTTTTGAAGGGCCTGAATTAACAGAAAAAAACCAAGTCATCGATGCACTGTTCGTAAGAAATAAACTAAATGAAATTGTAGAGAATCGAGATTTATCGAAGTATATACTTTAATATGGGAACAAAAATATTTAGCGATTTAACAGAAGACGAGGTTGCATACTATTATTCTCTTTTGACAGAGGAAGTTACCAATTATGATTGCGGTTCGCTTTGCAAAGATGACAATGGTGGAGTTCCATTTTGTTGTGTAACAGAAAACGCAGTTCCGCTTTTATACAAAAAAGAATTTGAATTATTAAAATCAAGATCGGAATTGTGGAAAGTCTGGAACCCGACCGACCCCAAAGAACGAAAATTAATTGATGAGCACGACGATGAAAATACAGTTTTTTGCAAATGCAAAGGAGTGGCTTTTTGTGAAAGGGATAATCGATCCATTAGTTGCAGAACATTTCCATTAGAGCCTTATATCGATAAACGCGGAGTATTCGTTGGGCTCGTATTCATGAAAGAATTTACAACGGGCTGTCCACTAACGCAAAGAAGTTATGATATCAGGCAGGAATTTGTTGATAATCATTTTATTTTTTGGGAGAAGCTAATGCTTCGTAGGCCCTCCGAGTTTGAAACTTATACAAATTCTTCAAAATCGTATAGGGCTTCCCGCGCAAAAACAAAAAAAGAATTTCCAATTTTATTTCCTTCTCATTTGAAAGGAAAAGACTATCTCAAAAAATATTTATAAATCTTATTTTCGTAAAAGGAACCAATGTCAAAATTCATAGATGAAGTTATTATACAATTAAAAGCAGGCGACGGAGGACCCGGAGCCATATCTTTCAGACATGAGAAGTTTGCCGAATTTGGTGGACCTGATGGAGGTGATGGAGGCAGAGGCGGTGATCTATACCTGATATCAGATTTGGCTGTTCAAACTCTTGATAAATACATTCCTTTAAAAGTTTATAAAGCAAGCTCAGGCGTTCATGGCGGTGCAAGAAATTCTTCCGGTGCTAATGGAGAAGATTTATATTTAAAAGTTCCAGTGGGAACGCAAGTGATAGATGAAAGTAGCGATGAACTTCTACATGATTTTACAAAAGAAAATGATTCTTATTGTGTCGTAAAAGGTGGAAGAGGGGGAAAGGGAAATGCTTTTTTTAAGTCTTCTACTCATCAGACCCCGAGATTCGCGCAACCGGGTGAAGAAGGAGAAATGCGCAAAGTTCGTCTTAGCCTCAAACTGCTAGCTGACATCGGCATTGTAGGATTACCAAACGCAGGAAAGTCCACACTTTTAAGTAAAATTACTCATGCTCATCCAAAAATTGCAGGTTATGCTTTTACAACTCTAATTCCAAATTTAGGCGTTGTGACTAGAGAAGATGAAAAAAGATATACGATAGCCGATATACCCGGTATCATAGAAGGGGCAAGTAAAGGCCATGGACTGGGGCTCTCATTTTTGAAACATATTGAGCGGGTAAAGGGTATTATCTACTTGTTTGATGGCTCTAGCGTAGATATAGAAGCCGAATATAAAATGTTACAAAATGAGTTAAAAAGTTATAACAAATCTTTAATTAAAAAGCCAAGTATTATAGTCCTGAATAAAATAGATGTTTGGAATGATGAAAAGTTTACAAAGGAATTAGTAAAACGCTATTCCAAATTGGGAGAAGTAATTCCTATTTCCGCGCAAGCCGAAATCAACCTGGACAAATTATTAAAAGTGATAGATGATTCTTTGATGTATAGAGTAAATAAAAAGTCAAAGAGTTCCAAAGCTAAGAAGAAAGGATGATTCATTACAAATTATAATTCTCCAAATTATTTTTAAATTTTACCATGAAAAGAAGTGATTTAAATTCCTATATAAAAAATGCAAGGCGCATCGTAGTTAAAGTTGGATCTGCTAGAGTATCCGGTGATGAAAAATCTATGAATGATTTTTTGTTCAGCCTAGTCGGTGATATACGACAATTATTTGATGACAAAAAAGAAGTGATACTTGTTTCCAGTGGAGCAGTTGCCCAGGGAAAAAAAATAATGTCTGATTATTCCGGGAAGACATTTGATAAAAAGACTATCATTGAACGACAGGCTCTTGCGGCTATCGGTCAGAGTAGACTTATGAGCTTATATGAAAGTTTCTTTTCGAGAGTCAATGTTCCCATCTCGCAAATTCTATTCGGTATGCTTGATGTCAAAGAGAAAGTAGGAGCGGATAATCTTCGTAATACTTTTAATCAACTTCTTAACTGGAAGATATTGCCCATTGTAAATGAAAATGACTCCATTGCAACGGAAGAATTAAAACTAGGGGATAATGACATATTATCTGCACTCGTTACTCTCCTGATGGAAGCTGATCTACTGATAATTTTAACCGGTGTAAATGGATTTAATAGGGATGGAAAAAATGTATCTTTTTTGACAGATGTTACCGATAGAGATTTGTCGTTTGCAAAAGGTCCTGAAGGTCCCGGCACTGGTGGAATGAACACAAAATTAAAAGCAGGCAAACTTCTATTAAACGCAAATATTCCAACGGCAATTATAAATGGGAAAGATAAACATTGTCTTTTAGAATTTATTCAAAATAATAAATCGGGAACTTTGATTTCAAATGGAAAAACTCCAAAGAAATTAAAAATTGAAGCAATACAAAAACTGCTGTTCTAGTTCAAATCTGCATCGCAGTCAGGACATTTTTTTTCTGTAATTGGGACTTTAGCCAGGCATTCATTGCAGATTTTATAAAACTCTTGCATCAAATTCATTCCACATGCTTTGCATTTCTTGGCATCTATCGGGTTAATTGTTCCACAATGTGTGCAAGTTCCTGCTTTTAAAAAAGGACTTTGGGTCGCTAGATAGTCTAATTTTTTCTTTATAATTCCAACCAAGAAGTAAGAAAATGTTACACTTATAATCAAGGGCAAAACGTTATTAGCTATAAAGAATTGAAAGAAATCATAGAGTGCATGTAAACCTGCTGCCAAAATTACAGCCGGTTTCATTGAATCAAAATAATTTTTTCCATTTAGGAATTTTACTTCGGCAATTTTATATCCCCAGATGGCAGCGAGTCCAATATGAAGTGGCATAGCAGTGAATGATCTTAAGACTAAATTAAATAGTCCATGCTCCCTAGTGTATTGAAAGTTTTCAAAAATAGAAAATCCAAGTCCGACTGCTGTAGCATAAATTACAGCATCAATTGGTTCATCCAAATCTTTCAAATTTCTAACAAGTAAAATTGTAACAACAGCTTTTGTAATTTCCTCGTTAAAACCTACGAAGGTAGAAAGAATAAAACTTTTTGAAAAATTTAAACTCTCAGTTCCAATTGGAATTCCTGTGATGGATGAAAAAGCACTGTTGGTTAAACCTGCAACTAACGTGCTGATGAATCCACCAAAAAAAATTACTTTTAATACAACAAGAATTGGTTCAGGCTCAACTCTGTCGTATTGATATAAAAAACGAAGCCATATACCGCCGCTTACTAAGACTGAGAGGATAATTATAATTATTTCCATAATAAGTTTAAATTCCAAAGATTTCTTTTATAGATTTTGTTGATAAAGGCTTTGATACAAAGTCTTTTACAAGAGGATGGTCTTTCGATTTTGATTTATCAATTGAGTCTATCGAAGAGGAGATAATATAAAATGTCATGTATTCTTTTATTATATTAAAATGACTTTTTAATTCTTCTATTAATTCCCATCCGCTCATTTCTGGCATATTTATATCCAAAAAAACAATGGTTGAAATTGGGCTAGATGCAAATTCATTTTTTATAAATTCGATAGCAAGGTTTGGATCTGTAAATGATTTTACATTTACATTTTTTAACTTTGACTTGAACAGAGATTCATTAATGAAATTATTAATTTCGTCGTCGTCTATTTGTATAATAAGCTCTGGTTTATTCATAATTTTAATTTAGTGGTAATTCTATAGTAAACGTTGTACCTTTTTGAACTTCACTTTCTACTTTAATTGTGCCACCCAATAATTCTACTTGCGTTTTAGTCATATATAAACCTACACCTTTGCCTTCGACATCTAAGTGAAATCGTTTGTACAAACCAAAAATTTTATCTGAATATTTTTTTAAATCAATTCCTCTTCCATTGTCTTTGACAACAATCTGAATGTTATGTCCAATTTTTTTAGACTGAATGGATATAAAGGGAGCAATTCCTACACGTGCATACTGGATGCTATTTGTAATCAAATTTGTAAAAATGCTGTGCATATACCCTTTCAGAGTTAAAATTTCATCTATTTCAGAAAAATCAACATCAATATTTGCTTTGGTCTCTTGAATAGTATTATCAATGCTCATTATAATAGAATCAATGAGACTAGATAATTTAACTTGTTGCTTTTCTTCCCGAACTCTTTTTCTAATTTGAAGGATTTCGCTTAAATCAGTAATAACTGTATCTAGATTTTGAGAAGCCTTATAGAGGTTACTTATGATTAGATTGGTGGTTTCATTTTCTATATTTGTATCTTTAAGTAAATTAGATAATCCTAATATATTAGCCAGGGGAGCTCTTAAATTATGAGAAACAATATAAGAGAATTGTTCCAGGTCTTTGTTTCTCTGGGCAAGGCTGGTTAAAAGTCTTTCTTTTTCAATTTCTTTTTGCTTTCTTTCTGTTATCTCGGAGCAAACGGCCATAAATCCCTGCTCCTTTCCGGAAGAATCTTTAAGCGGAAAAATGGAAGTATCCAACCAAAAGGTTTTTCCCGTTTTAGTTTGGTTTAAGATTTCACCACGCCAGATATTTCCTGAATTTATTCCGTTCCAAAGTTTTTCTAGTGAATCCGGATTATTAAACTTTGGATCTAATAAATTATATTTAATATCGATAAGCTCTTCTTTTGAGAATTCACTCAGTCTGCTAAAATTATCATTTGTCTCAATGATTAATCCATCGTTATCTGTAAGTGCAACGATATTGCTAAAATACAATGCATTCTTTAACCTTGCCTGGATATTTATCATTTGATTTCTTTCTGATAAGTCCCGAATGATTGTGCAAACTCTATCTTCTCCATTCGCAAGCTTGAAAGTACTAGAATAGACTTCGCATGGAAAATGATTTCCGTTTTTATGAATTGATTTTGATTCTGCTTGAAATGTTCCATTTTGTTTAAGCGAATCCATGCTATCATACATTTGTTTTTCGCTGATTGCAAAAAGAGATTGGAGGCTAAGACTTAGAAATTCACTTTCTGTATAACCAAAAATTTCACTTGCCGCATAATTTGTTTTTATTATTTCTCCATTTGGATAACTTATAAAAATTCCGTCTTTTATATTTTCATAGATGGATCGAAATAAATCTTCACTTTCTTTTAATTTTAAAGCAGATTCTTTTAGAGAAGTTATATTTTGAAAAGTTCCAAATAATTTTATAACTTTATCGTATACTGATATAGGCTTACAGGTTGCACGAATCCATAGGTTGGTATTGTTTCTTGTTACTGTTTGCAATTCCAAATCAAATGCTTCGCCTAACGTCAAAGTTTTTGCAATTGAATTTTGGAAGATGATTTTTGCCTCATCTTCGAAAAGTTTACTCATTGATTCTAGAGATAATTGAAAACTAGAATCGAGTCCAAAGACTTTAAATGTTTCTTCTGTCCAGGAAAGCTCATTTGTGATAGAGTCAAATTGCCAACCCCCTACGCTAGCAGACTCCTGGGTTTCTTCCAAAAGATTTTTATATTTTTTATTTTCTGTAATGTCTCTTACTGAGGTGATCTTGTATCTAGTTCCATCTCCTTGCACTAAAAGCGAAGCAGAAGCAAAGATATCAATCAAAGAACCATCTTTTCTTTGCGCTGTCCATTCTGCGGCTAACTCTTCTTTACCCTCTATAAATAAATCATGTAAAGAAGTAAGTCTTTCTTTAAATGCTTTCGGAACTACTTTTGTAAAATGAAAACCAATTAATTCTTCACGTGTGTATCCATATAAATCACAATATCCCTGATTTACATTTACAAAGTATCCATTCTTATCTGTAATAGAAATTCCAATGGAGTTAGTTTCAAAAACGGATGCCAATAATTTTTCTGACGTATTTAATTCTGTTTGGAGGTTACGAAGATGTGTAATATCAAGAAGAGACATCGAAACATTTTCAATGAAACTTCCTTCTCTTATTGCAGGTGTTAGGTTGTAAAGATAACTTGCAAAAGAGCCATTTGGTTGGAGAATTTTTTGTTCTCCAGTAGTTGAAGTTCCTTTTAATGCTTCCGAGAAATTTCCTCTAAAGCTTTCAAGATTTTTGGAAGAAATGAGATCAAAGATTGAGTCTCCAGCCTTTAATGTTTTTCCATAAAGTTGATTTATCGTATCGGTTGCTTTTTGATTAAATGTAATGATACGATAGGATTTATCGACTAGAAAAAATGACTGCAATGTATTGTCTAATAACGCTCTTTCATTGGCTTTTAAGTTTATGAGAAGTCTATCTTTTTCTTCTAACTCTTCGTTGACAGCTTTTAATTCTGAATAGGCAATTTGAATTTCTTCATTCGTTGATTGCAGTTCTTCATTGGATGTTTCTAATTCTTCGTTGGAAGATTGTAATTCTTCATTCGTGGATTGCATTTCTTCATTGAGAGATTGAAGTTCTTCATTGGAAGTTTCTAATTCTTCAATGTAAGTTTGTAAATGCTCTTTAGTCGCATTAAGCTCATGCTCTAACTCCAATATACGCGGATTTTCTTCTCTAATGGTTTCGGATAATGTGATGATAGGTGCAAAGTCTTCTGGATCTTGTTTTTCAAATATTACTAAAAATAAATCCTTTGTTGTTTCTGAAAATAAAAGAGGTTTTATTTTTATTCTTACATAATGTATTGCACCGTAAAAATTAAATTTTAGAATTCCGCTTCTTTGTTGTATTCTATCTCTGACTGCTTTTGTTAGAATGGATCTGAGTTCAATGAGAAGGTCTTTATTTACTAATTTAAAAATATTTGCATTCATTGCGCCTTCTGCAATTGAAATATAAAGACCAACATCTCCAGAAATTTCCTGAATGTCTAATGTATCATTTACCAAAAGATAAGGAGATTCAAATGTGTTAAAAATAGTTTCTTTAATAACGTCGGATAATGACTGTTCGCCTTTCTGTTTCGGACCAATCGCCTGAGTTGGGAAAATTTTTGACGTTGGGCGAAAGGTTGAGAATTGAACAGAATGTAATTTACCTCCGCGCTTGCGTTGAAAAATTTTTGACTTACCATCTTCCGTATTAAATAAATCTGTATATTGACCTACTGTTTCAGATTTTCCTAAAAATAAATATCCATTTGGTTTTAAGGCATAGTGAAAAAGTGGAATGATTTGCTTTTGTAAAAACGAGCCAAAGTATATGAGTAAGTTTCTACAACAAATTAAATCAAGTTTTAAAAAAGGAGGATTGCTTGTTAAATCGTGCTTCGAAAATAATACAAGAGAGCGAACCGATTTTAATAATTCAAATTGATTTCCCTTTTTTAAAAAAAATTGATTCACTAAGTCATCTGGAACTTCTTTTAAAGATTCTGTTGAGTAAATACCTTTGCGGGCAATGGTGATTGCCTTCTCATCTATGTCAGTTGCAAATATTTGAACATTGTAATCGGAAATTTTTTCTTTTAAATTTTTGGAAAGTAAAATGGCAAGCGAATAGGCTTCTTCTCCTGTGGCACATCCAGGAGCCCAAATACGAATTGGTTCTCCCTCTGCTTTGGAATTGATTATTTTTAATAATACTTTTTCGAATTCACTAAATGCATTGGCATCTCTAAAAAAAGAAGTGACTCCAATTAAGATCATATTAAAGAGAGAATCCAATTCTTGAGGATTCTTTTCTATATATGTTAAATAGTCTTCAATAGAATTTACTTTGAGCGAAGAAAGTCTTTTTTGTAAGCGACGACCAATAGTAGATGGCTTGTAATTAGCGAAATCGGTTCCTGTTCTACGGGAGAGTAATTTAAAAATTGATTCCAGACTATCAGAGTCATTTTCAATGGCACTTAATTGAAGGTCTCGCGGGTAAGATTCATTTTGCGTAATCTCAGATAATTCTTCTCCCATTTTATCTGGAGCTAATACCATATCAACAAGTCCTGTTTCTATGGAGGCTAGCGGCATACCGTTGTATTTCGCTGTTTGAGGCTCTTGAACTATTACAAATCCACCGGTGGATTTGATATGACGAACACCTATCGCACCGTCGCTTCCCGTTCCAGAGAGGATAATACCGATTGCATTCTCTTTTATATCTTCAGCAAGAGATTGAAATAAAATATCGACCGAAGGCTTGGGTCCAATTCCACCCTTTGGTCTTTGTAGCCAAATTTTCCCTCCACTGATACTGATTTCGTTATCTGGAGGAGTTATATAGATATTATTTGGTTCAACAGTATCACCATTTTTTGCTTCACTTACTAAAAGTTTTGTTTCTCGACTTAATAGTTGAACTAACATACTTTTGTGAGTTGGGCTTAAATGTTGGGCTACAATGAAAGCAACGTTTTTTAGATTTTCAGGTAAATGAGAGAGAAAGTCTTGAAGGGCTTCGAGACCGCCAGCAGAAGAGCCAATGCCTGCAATATAAAATGGTTTTTTAATTTTTTCTGTTATCATACTATCTAGGGAAACTTACCCGTAAAAATACTTGTAATATAAATAAATATTAAAAGCAAGTTTTTGAAAAGGAATTTTCAATACTTGAATTATAATTACTGATATTAGCATTTAATTTAATTTTAAAAAAAGTTATGAAGATTTAATTTCGAATAAATGAAAAGTAATGTTATATGTATGTTATAAACTTGTTTCTCAAATGTCAAAAGTATTTTTTAAATGAATAATAATATGCATTTTATTCTGTATTTAAGGGGCCTAGATTGAATGCACTGAGATAACATATGAAAAGAAAAAACGATAACGTTAAAGAAATCAATAATTTCTGTGAATCAAATTCATTTTTCCTTTGAATGAGCCTAATAAAATATACTCTCTTCCTGAGATATTGTTTTTACGAATTCCCGGATTGAAGTTTGCAATCAAAAATTAATTGAACAAGATGTATTGATTATGTACTAACTTTTGAATTTTTTTATTACGAAGTAAATCTTTTTCCCTGCAGAATTACACTTGAAAAAATTCTTATTTTTTATCCAAAGCGTTTTCTATTAGCCAGTCAAAAATTTCTGACATCGCATAATTAGAATAAGCTGCTTGTTGTGGAATGAGGCTAGTTTCTGTCATACCCGGTAAAGTATTCGTCTCTAAAATATAAGGAGATCCATCTTGAATGATAAAATCTGTTCTAGAATATCCACGACAGCCCAATATTTTGTGAGCGAGTAGGGACGATTCTTGAATAATTAAAGTAAGTTCTTTTGAAATTCTAGCCGGTGTAATTTCTTTTGACTTTCCAATTGCATACTTTGCTTCATAGTCAAAGAAATCGTTAGAAGGAACAATTTCTGTAGGATAAAGTGGAGTAGCCTCAAAGGAGTGCCCTGTCTTTTTTTCAATTACTCCGCAGGATACTTCGATTCCAGTAACATTTTCCTGGATTAAGACAGATTCTTCCTGGTTGAAAAGGTCTTTTAGCTTAGAAGCAACTTCTAGAATATTATTTGCTTTTCCAACACCTACACTTGAGCCACCCATAGTTGGCTTTATAAACACTGGAAAATTTAAATGAAAATTTCCAAGTGACCCTTCACCAGAAACTAGAAAGTCTTTTCGTTTCAGGTTTATAAAATTTGCTACTTTGAGTCCAGCCGATAAGAATAAATAGTTTGCTCTTTCTTTGTCCATTGCGAGTGCTGAGGCTAACACGCCTGAGCCTGTATATGGTATAGAATTCATTTCTAGAAAAGCCTGTAGGATTCCATTTTCTCCCTGTCCTCCGTGAAGGCCGAGGAACATTACATCACAGTCAATGTCCTTTAATGAAATGCCAGTAGAACTTAGAATTTGATTAGAACTTATAAATTCGTTTTGAAATTCATTTGCAATTTCTTTGACAGAAAATTTTTCAGATATTTTTTTTATATCGGGAAAGACAGAGTTGTGGCTATTCGGAATTATCCAGTTTCCTTTTTTATCAATCAGTATCGGGGTTACCTGGTATTTGCTCTTATCTAAAGTATTGTAAATAAAATTTGAACTTTTGAGAGATATCTCATGCTCGGATGAGTTTCCGCCCAGCAGTAAGGCTACTTTTAACATATTTTATTTTCCCGTTAAAGATTTTTTTTGATAAATAGTATGGCCTAAAAATTTAAAATTCTCAGAAATACCAAACATAGTTTCTGAGTGACCAATGATTAAAATTCCATCGTCTACTAAGATTCGCTCCATTTGGCTAAAAATCTTTTGTTGAGTTGGCTTATCAAAATATATAATAACATTTCTGCAGAAAATAATATCTATTTTCTCCTGAATTGGGTAAGGTTCTTCTAATAAATTTATTTTTTTGAATATCAATAATTCTTTTAAAACTGGCTTCGCGGTAAATTCTTTTTCTTTTTCAGTTTGCTTCACAGTAAAATATTTTGTTCGGTGTTCTAGTTTAACGGGAGCCATTCTCTCTTCTCTATATGTTCCCCTTTGAGCAGTTTCTAGAACGTTAGTGTCTATATCAGATGCATATATTTTAATGTCCCAGCCCGGTTTCCCTATGAAATAATCCATAACAGTCATTGCCAATGTATAAGGCTCTTCTCCGGTTGAAGAGGCAGATGACCATATGCGAATTTTTCTTCTTCCTGTTGTCTTTGCTTTTTCCTCGAGTTGCGGAAAGGTTGTTGTTTTTAAATACTCAAAGTGATGATTCTCTCTAAAAAAATCTGTTTTGTTTGTAGTGATTCTATTGATAATTTCAGGTATTTCTGCGTTCAAAAAAGCCTTATCATTTCTAAGTTTAGTTACGTATTCGACAAAGCTCGTAAGCTGATTCTGTCGGAGACGAATATTCAATCTAGATTGAAGCATAATTTTCTTGTGGGGAGCTAGAGAAATGCCAGTTTTTTCGTAGACAATATCTTTTAGATAATTAAATTCCTTGTCTTCTATATTGATAATGGTGGTAAAAAAATCTGTCACTGTGAGCCTCTTTCTGCCCTGGGAGGGAATCGAACCCCCACTCACAGTTCCGAAGACTGTTGTTCTATCCGTTGAACTACCGGGGCAGTGAATTCTCAATAAAAAGTGAAGTTCGATTTAACGCAAGAATTTAATGTATAAAAATCAAACCTTTACGTTTTTCCAACTGCCCCTTGCAAAAAGCCATAGAGTGAAAATTCCAACAGATGTTTCTGAAATGAAAACTCCCCAAAAAACTCCGGAGTGTTGCAACGAATTGATGACGGCTAAATAATAGGATAGTGGAATTTGAATGCACCAGAAAAAAAATACATTGATGAGAGTAGGTGTTTTCGTGTCGCCAGCTCCATTAAAAGCCTGCACAGATACCATCCACCAACCATAAATTAAATAGGAATAAGAAAGGATTCGGAGCCATTCAGACCCAATAGAAATAACTAGCAAATCATCAGTAAAGATTTTCATTAGAGATTGATTGAATAAGAAATAAGTGATTGAGACGATTACTAAAAATCCCATATTATAAAACCCAATTTTCCAAACAGTAGATTCAGCTCTGTCTGGATTTCCTGCACCGAGATTTTGTCCCACTAGAGTTGCGGCTGCGTTAGATAATCCCCAGGCAGGCATGAGGGTAAACATCATTATCCTTAAAGCTATAGTTGCTCCTGCCACAGCTTCGCTACTAATATTTGCGAGTATTCGCATCAGAAATATCCACGAAGTCATACCGACTAGCATTTGCCCGATTCCACCAAGAGAAGTTTGAATCAAATGAATTACAATGGAAGTATTCCAGGAAAATTCGGAGAGCTTTATTTTAATATGTCTGCCGGCATTAAAAAGTGTCCATAGTTGCATGAGTACGCCAATTCCTCTTCCAATATTGGTAGCAATAGCAGCTCCTTCGATTCCGAAAGAAGGAATAGGACCCCAACCAAAAATTAAAATTGGGTCTAATGCGATGTTAACCGCATTGGCAACCCAGAGAACTCGCATTGCAATTGCAGCATCACCTGCACCTCTAAAAATTGCGTTGATTACAAAGAGTAAAACAATAATTACATTTCCACCTAGCATCCATTGCGTATACCGGTATCCATGTTCAATGCTCCAGGGATCAGCTCCCATTAGTTTCAGTAAATCTTTGGAATAGAAAATTCCAGCTATAGTAAATGGAATAGAGGAAAGAATTCCAAGAAAGATGGATTGCACAGCTGATTTGCTTGCGTCCTGCGTATTTTTTTCACCGACTCTGCGTGCAATGATTGCAGTTACTGCTGTTGCGAGACCCATTGCCATTGAGTAGAGTAAAAATAAAAAAGTTTCACTAATTCCAACGGTTGCTATAGCGGATGCTCCCAATTTGCCGACAAAGTAAATATCTGCAACAGCGAAAGTTGATTCCATGACTAGTTCCAAAATCATTGGAACAGCTAAAAGAAAAATAGCTCGTTTCATATCGATGGAAGTATAGTCCGCTTCTGTTCCGCGAATAGCATCTTTTAAGTCCTGCCAAACAGATCTTTCTCTCATAGTAATTTTTTCCCTTTACTGGTTATTATTCTGTAAGTACAAACAGTGCTAACTTTGCAAATAAATTTGGCTTAGTTTCAATTCGATTCTTGTCACTGAAAAATGCATGGTCTTCAATTTTAAATTTCTGCACTGAACAAAATTCTTCAAAGTCTGTGATGGATAAAAAATGTAAGTTCGGAGTGTTATACCAGCGGTAGGGTAGGTTGTCGGATACTGGCGTTATGCCTTTAAATAAAATCTGAAGTCTATTTTTCCAATGTGCGAAGTTTGGAAATACAACAATTACTTTTTTTCCAATTCTAAGTGAATCTTTAATTATGTTTCCGGGATTATGTGTTTCTTGAATGGTTTGATTTAAAATTACATAATCGAAACTTTTTTTGATATGATGCTTTAAACCTTCATCTAAATCTCCATGGTGCACAATGACTCCACGCTCAATGCATTTGTAGATACACTCTTCATCTTTTTCGATTCCCTGCCCCCGCACTCCTTTCTTTTTAAGTAAGTAAAGTAGGTCTCCGTCTCCGCAACCAAGGTCTAACACGCGGTAGCCGCTAGGAATTAAATCTAGTATATATTGAAAGTCTAGACGTAGAGTTTTATTTTGTATTAATTTAGATTTCATAGAATATGGAAAAGTTTTGTGCAAATTCTAAAAAGTGATGAATTAGATGATGTTGCTCTGGATTAGGAACTAAGAACGAATCATGTCCTTTTGAAAAATTTACTTCGCAATAGGTTACTGGAATGGCATTTACTTCGAGTGATTTTACAATTTCTCTACTTTGATAGGGAGGATATAACCAATCAGAGCTAAACGCAATGATTAAAAAATTGGCTTTCACTCGCGACAAATTAAGAGTTAACTCTTCACCTCTTCCAAGACTAAAATGATCAAGTGCTTTTGTAACATAAATATAGGAATTTGCATCAAACCTGTCTACAAAAGTTTCTCCCTGGTAAATTAAATAACTGCCAACCGCAAAATCAGTATTTTTAATATTTCCACGCGGAGGCTTACGACCAAATTTTTCTCGCATCAATTCATCGGAAAGATAAGTTACATGACCAACCATCCTGGCTAGTGCTAAACCTTTTTTCGGAGGATTATCACCATATTCCCCATCATTCCAATTTGGATCGGAAAGAATAGCCTGTCTTCCAACTTCATTAAATGCAATTTGTTGCGCACTATGTTCTGAGGCTGAGGCTAATATGATGCAGTTTTTTACAATGTCCGGATAACTAACGCTCCACTGGAGTGCTTGCATTCCACCCATTGAACCACCGGCTACGCAGAATAATTCGTTAATGCCGAGAGAGTCAAGTAAAAGCTTTTGTGCATTTACCATATCCTGAATGGAGACAAATGGAAAGCTAGATCCGAATGGTTTATTAGTTTTGGGGTTAATGGTTGTTGGCCCCGAGCTACCATTGCAGCCCCCAATAACGTTAGTGGATATGATATAGTATTTATTTGTATCGAATGCTTTTCCCGGTCCTATATAACCATCCCACCAGCCTGCTTTATCAGAGCCTTCGTGGTAGCCTGCCGCGTGAGCATTTCCAGAAAGTGCATGGCAGACTAAAATTGCATTTGTTCTACTTGGATTTAGGATTCCGTATGTTTCGTAAGCAATTTCTAGTGGACTAATGACCGCTCCATTTTCTAGAGTCAGGTCAGGTAGTTTTGCTATTTGTGTGCGTACAATTCCAACAGAATCCTTGGGAAACATAGATTACACTTTTTTTAAAGCTTCTTCTAAGTCGATTATTAAATCATCAGTCTGCAAAACAGGAAAGTCTTTTCTAAGAATATGAACTTTATCTTTTTTTAAGGCTTCGAAACCAGATATTACGTCAAAGAGCTCTTCATCAATAGAACTTTGGCGCAGTCCATTGTACTGAATACCGAGGTCGACCAGGAGATCATTGATGCTTTTTTCAGCCCGTCTCATTGATTCGAGTCGGCAGGCATTCTCGCTTGCAAGAGATTCCGCACACGCTTTAAAAAGGGAAACGAAAAGATACTCATGAATTAACGCAAGTAAAGTTAATTTTACATCACCTGCTATTTGACAGATATTCTTTGTAGGCCATGTAAAATCATTTATTGTATGTTTCCATTTTTCATCCAACGGAAATAATTTTTGCATCACAGGCAAATAACCAATACCTGATTTGGATTGATTATAGAAAATATACACTTCGTCGATGTCTCCTCTTTCATAAGCTTCTTTGCTTTTTAATAATATTTCTCCGACAAGTGGAGTAATAGCATTAACTGAATTAGGGACAGAAAAAAGATTTGTAGGAGCATAGCCTATATCGGATAATAAGTATTTAACGCGCTCTCCGATTGCCCATACATTTTTTATTCCATTCAACTCATCAAACGATTTTAATACAAAATCCTTTAATAGGTCATTAAACTTACCGACAAGACCCTGGTCTGATCCAAAGACGATAGCACAAATTATTTTTTCAGTTTTTTTGGGAGGTGTTTCTCTAATTTCTACTGAATTTATTTTTTCCTGTTTAAAGTAGGCAAAGATTCCCATTGAGACAGTTCGAAAGTAATCTCCAAGCGCTAGAACGGATATTTCATATTGTCCGACATTTGCTGCTGCCATTGCCTTCATGGTTCGGACTACGCTCCCTAACTCTTTTGCTCCTTCTAATTTTCTATGTAAGCTTTCTAATGTATCCATTGCTTTGTATTTAAGAAAGACTTTTTGATTTATCTTGGAAAGTAAAAAGGATACCGGCTCCAAAATCTAATATAGATTGAAAATCGGAACTGCTTAATTCTTTATCTAAAAATAATCTACTTACAATTTCGGGTGAAAATTCTTTGCAGGCTCGAGTAAGTTCAAACTCTGCCAATCTTACTTTAGCAATGGGAATACTATCGAATAGCCCCTTAGTTAATGCTATCAGAATAATAATTTGTTCTGGAACTGACATAGCTTCCAACTCTTTTTGTTTAAGCCAGGAGCGAATTCTTTTTCCATGCTCGATTATTAAGCGAGTGCTCTCATCTAATCTAGTTCCAAACCGAGCATAATTTTCTAATTCTTCAAATTGAGAGTAGGCTAGCTTTAAGCTTCCAGTAATGGAGCGATAAGCGGGTAATTGTGCTTTTCCTCCTACACGCGATACAGATTTACCTACATCGACCGCAGGTAGAATTCCAGCTTCAAATAATTTTGGCGAAAGATATATTTGCCCATCGGTAATGGAAATCAGATTTGTCGGAATATAGGCAGAAATGTTCTGTGCTTCTGTTTCAATTATCGGTAGTGCTGTCATTGATCCTCCTCCAAGCTCTTCACTTAGATGCGTGGCTCGCTCTAATAACTTGGAATGAATATAGAAAATATCGCCGGGAAATGCTTCCCGTCCTGGAGGTCTTCTCAGTAGCAGAGAAAGTTCACGGTAGGCGCGAGCATGATGAGTTAGATCGTCGTAGACAATTAGAACATCATGACCTTGCTCCATAAAATACTCTCCTATGCTCGTTGCAGAATAGGGGGTAATATACTTTATCCCCGGAGAATTATTTCCTTCTGAAACAATGACAATCGTATATTCCATTGCTCCTTTTTCCTTTAAGTTCGCAATAACCTTTGCGACAGAGGAAGCACGTTGTCCAATGGCTGAGTAGATACAAATGACATTTTTATCTTTTTGGTTTAGAATTGCATCTATTGCAATGGAGGTCTTACCGGTTTGCATATCTCCTAAAATTAACTCTCTTTGTCCCCGTCCAATAGGAATTAACGCATCGATTACCTTTATTCCTGTTTGCAAAGGGACGTTAACGGGAGCACGATCTAATATACCAGAAGCCGGTCGTTCAATGGGTAAACGAAGTGTAGACGCAATTAAACCTAAGCCGTCTATCGGTTCTCCCATTGGATTTACTACTCTTCCAATCATTGCATTTCCAACGGGTATATCCATTACACGCCCTGTCCGCTCGACTTCCTCACCGACATGAAAATGGGAATCCTCTCCTAGAAGAATTACACCAATTGAATCTTCATCAATATTATACGCTATACCAAATAGATTATTAGAAAATTTTAATAGCTCTTCATAGCCTGCATTGGGAAGTCCGGATACTTTTGCTATACCAGACGACACAGCAATTACAGTTCCAATTTCTCGAGGGGTAAAAGAAAAAATATGATTGTCTATACAATATCTTAATTCATCAAAACACTTATCCATACTTTTTTTCAATTCAATGGATAGCAATTTCATTTCTTATTTCCGGTTTCACACTATTACCCGCATGAATATTTTTTTGAAGAGAAGCAATGTATTCAGAAACACTCCATCCTAATTTATACCCATTGCCTGTAAGTTCGATTCCACAAATTATTTTAGGAGAAATTTTAAATCGAAGAATGATATTTTTACCAAGTACTTCAATCAAATACTTTTGGATTTCGTTTTTACTGGAATCAGATAAATCAAAAGCGCTTTGTAAAAGAATTGGATTAGTATTTGACTGAAATATTTCCATGAATTGTTTCTTTTCTATGTCCGTTATGTTTCGCAAATGCTTTAGAAACACAGTCACAGATTGGTCTTCTAGACTACTTGAAGCTAATTCGGAAATTGTTTTTGAGGTCAGTAGCAATACTTCTTCCTGAGTCTTTTTTGCTAATTCTTGCTGAAGCTGCTCTTGCATTTCCGTTATGGCTATTCCTTGTTTGGCGCGCAATGCATTGAATTCGTTTCTAGCTTCTTCTAAGAGTTTATTTCTTTCTTCTTTCACTTCAGCAACCGCTAGCGCCATAAGATCTTTTTTTTCCTGATCAAATTCTTTATTCTTTAGTAAAAATTTTTCTTGTTCTAATTTAGCAAAGCGTTCTTTTGATGCCGCTTCTTCTAGCTGATTAAAGATTTTTTTTTCTCTATCCGCGATTGTTTTCAATACCGGTATATAAAGGTATCTCTTAAGTAGCCACACTAAGATAAGAAAATTTAATATTTGCGCAATTACTGTAAACCAATTGATTTGCATGTTCGTTTAAGGTTTAACCGCATAGTAATTCCAGAAAGGATTTGCGAAAATTAAAATCATCGAAACGACAAAGCAATATATCGCCATTGATTCTATCATCGCTAAACCTACGAACAAAGTCCTAGTAATACTTGCTGCGGCATCCGGTTGTTGCGCAAGAGAACTAAGTGCAGTAGCCACAGCTTTTCCTTCACTGTAAGCCGGAAGCATACAACCCAATCCAGTCGTAAACCCTGCCATTATAATCGAGATCATCGCAATATATGTACTATTATCCATATTATCCTCACTTTAATAAATTTTAATCCAATTTCTTTTTTCTCTTCGCTTCACCAATAGCAGCAGCAATATATACTGTTGCTAAGATACTAAATATATATGCCTGCACAATTCCTGTTAACAATCCAAGAGCCTTCATTACAATGGGAAATAAAAAAGGAGTAATACTTAAAAGTATGGCTACGATTAATTCACCGCTCATTATATTTCCGAATAATCTTACGGCTAACGCTAATGTTCGGGTAATTTCCCCTATCAGGTTAAACGGGAGCATAATGAATGTTGGTTGCAGATACGTTTTTAGATATCCCAAAAAACCAATCTTTTGAATTCCAAAATAAGGCACTGCTAAGAAGACACAAATAGAAAGGGCAGCTGTAGTAGAGAGTGAACCAGTTGGTGGCTCATACCACGGAAAAATAATAAATAGATTCGAGGTAATGATAAATAAAAACAGCGTGCCAATGAATCCAAGATACTCCTCGGGATGCTTTAGTCCAATGTCCTCAATTTGTTTGTTGATATTCGTTACAATTATTTCAAGAAAGCATTGCCAGAGGGAAATTTTATTATCCGCTCTCAGGTTTCGTGTAATTAGATAAGATGCAAAGGATAGCAGGAGAATGATTATCCAGGTCATAACGATAGTCAGGTTAATACTAATAAACCCATGTGCCCAGAAAACTGATTCATCAGGACTCAGCTTCATGTATTACTATCTCTCCCTATGTAAGTAGGTCGAGTTATTCCTAATCCTATTTGTATTTGCGAGAGGTAAAATTATATATCGCGCGGATATAAATCCCATCGCTGAAAATAGTAAGCAAGGTAAACTATGAATAGCCATAAAATAAAATCCAATTCGAAATAAAAAGCTAGCTGCAAACCATAAAGTAGAAACTTCATGATTAACAAAATTTTTAACAGTAAACCAAAGACCAGCAAAGAAAAATATTCCTAAGACTATCCCAGAAATTAACGCTAAGATTTCATAATATATTTCACTCATTTTTTATCCTTCCCTTGATTGATCGCAGAATCTTCGCGAATAATCCAATTCCAAGCCATGCGGCAACCCAAAATTAGCCCGAACACTAAAAAAATTAGTGTACACGAAAATGAAACTTGAAAAACCTTATCTAACAATACTCCGAATGCTACTCCCAGAAGAGTAGGGACTACGATTGACCATCCTACGATTCCCATTGTTCCAAGACCAATCCAAATGCTTTGTTCTTTATCTTCTTCTGCACTTAGCTTGCGCTTTGCTTTTTCGCCAACTTGTTCACTGAATACATTCATATAAGTTTTATTTATTGGTTTCATTTATTTTATTTCCGAAATTTTTCTAGACTATAGATAAATCCATTTTCTAGCTTTGCTATTGCTACACGCATGTTCTTTTCGCTTTCATCGAGTTTTTCAAATTCTAATTCAACAGTTTCTCGAAGTTTACCCAGACTTGCTCCGCCTATCGCATTTCTAACTGATACTAAAACATGTTTTCCTGCTTTGACTAATATGCCTTCATCTACCGCTATATATTGAATATCCGCTTTGCCTACTTTATAGGTAAGTATTCCAGGTATTAATGCGGCTACACAATCAAGCCTCTGTGGTAAAAAACCATAAACCCCATTTCCTGTTTCAACTACGATATGGCTAATATTACTTATTTCCATATAGACTTTAAAAGGAAGAAGCACTTTTAGATTCATCATTCTATTGCTCCTATCATATAAAATTTGTTCTCGGGTAAATCTTTAAATTCATCTGCGAGAATGCGTTCGCAACCTTGTAAAGAATCTTCTAGGTTTACATTTTTTCCTTTGATTCCACTAAATTGTTCAGTTGTAAAAAATGGCTGTGTAAAAAAACGTTCTAATTTTCTAGCGCGGTTGACTAAATTACGATCGTGAGTGGATAATTGCTCTAAGCCGAGCATTGCAATTATATCTTTTAGTTCTTCATATTGTGAAAACGTTCTTCTTATTTCTTGAGCAAGTTCATAATGTCTCTCCCCAACAATAGCAGGTGTTGCCATTTTCGAATTAGACCCGAGTAAATCTATTGCAGGAAAAAATCCTTCACTCGCTTTTTTTCTGGAGAGAACAATAGATGCAGAGAGGTGAGAAAAAATATGAACTGCCGCAGGGTCAGTCAAATCATCAGCAGGAACATACACTGCTTGAATAGAAGTGATGGCTCCGGATTCTGTATTGGCAATTCTTTCTTCTAATTTTGCGAGATCTGTTTCTAACGTCGGTTGGTATCCTAACCTGGAAGGCATTTGCCCCATGAGTCCAGATACTTCCATACCAGCCTGAATGAATCGAAAAATATTATCTATGAGGAGCAGCACATCCCTGTTTTCCTCATCTCGAAAGTATTCTGCCATTGTCAATGCAGCATGTCCCACTCTAAATCTTGCGCCGGGCGGCTCATTCATCTGTCCGTAAATCATGACCATGTTTTCAAGAACGCCAGCGTTTTTCATTTCGTGGTACAACTCATGTCCTTCTCTACATCGTTCGCCAATGCCGCAAAACATGCTTATACCTTTGTTCTTTCCAAACATATTATGAATCATTTCTGTGAGTAATACTGTTTTGCCTACACCTGCACCGCCGAACATACCAGTCTTTCCGCCTCTTTCCAAAGGAATGAGTACGTCGATTGCTTTAATACCCGTTATGAATATTTCAGATTTTGTAGATCTCTTTGAAAGATCTGGAGGTAATTGATGTATACTTTTTCTTGAAATGTCGCCTATCGGATTTCCATGATCAATTGTATTTCCAAAAACATCAAACATTCGACCTAATATTTCTCTTCCTATTGGCACTTTAAGCTCAGAGTTTTCCGTTTCAACTGACATACCACGAGCAAGTCCCTCTGTCGGAGTCAATGCTATACCCCGGACATGATTTGTATCTAATTGGGTTAATACTTCTATTATAACTTTTTTATTTTCTCCAGTATAAAGTATTGAATAGATGGACGGCAAATCACTATTAAACCATACATCTACGACACTTCCTCTTACAGAAATAATTTTTCCATACTGTAAAGACTTGGGTTTAACCTCGCTTGTAATTAACTCTTCTGCCATATCTTCATTGCGCGCTTGTCGATATGCGTAGGGCAATCTTTTTATTCTTATTTCTATGTCATAAGTAGGTGACTAATATCACTGATATAGATCACTAAGGATGAATGCGATGAAAAGAAACTAAAAACTTTCTTTTTAGAATGAGGCTAACACATGTAAGACGTGATAACCATTATGCGGTATTAGTTTGGGATTCCGTAAGCCTTTAGAAAACTTTACGGAATCCTAATTGGGAAGATTAAATTTTCTTAAAAGCTTCTTCTAAGTCGATTATTAAATCATCAATATGCTCTAGTCCAACAGAGAGTCGGATAAAATCAGGAGTAACCCCCGCTGACTTTTGTTCTTCTTCTGTAAGTTGTTGGTGAGTTGTAGAAGCAGGATGAATCGCAAGTGATTTAGCATCGCCCACATTCGCAAGAAGAGAAAAAATTTCTAGTCCATCGATAAATTTCTTAGCTTCGGCAACTCCACCCTTAACTCCAAATCCAATGATTGCTCCGAAAAGATTTCTCTTGTGGTATTTTTTAGCTAGAGAATAATTTTTATCAGTTGTTAATCCCGGATAATTTACCCAACTTACTTTTGGATGTTTGCTTAAAAATTCTGCCACTTTCAATGCGTTAGACGAATGACGCTCCATACGAATTGGCAAAGTCTCAACACCTTGCAAAATTTGCCATGCGTTGAATGGAGAAATCGCAGGACCTAAATCTCTTAATCCCTGTACGCGTGCTTTTATGATATAAGCGATATTAGCCCCACCGAATGGTTCGAATTTTCCAAATACATCCCAGTATTTTAAACCATGGTAACTTGGATCCGGCTCGGTAAAGTTTTTAAATTTTCCATTTCCGTAATTGAATTTACCAGCGTCAATGATGATTCCACCGATTGAAGTTCCATGACCACCTAAGAACTTTGTGAGAGAGTGAACAACAATATCCGCACCATGCTCAATTGGATTAACTAAATAAGGAGAAGGAAGTGTATTATCTACGATAAAAGGAACTCCGTTATCGTGTGCAATTTTTGCAATTGCTTCTAAGTCCAGTGTATCTAGTTTGGGATTACCAAGAGTTTCCGCATAAACAGCGCGAGTCTTATCATTAAAATATTTTTTAAAGTTATTTGGATCAGATGGATCTGCAAAATGAACTTTGATTCCCATTTTTGGAAAAGTATAATGGAGTAGGTTGTATGTTCCGCCATACAAAGAAGAAGAAGCAATGATTTCTTGACCTGCCTCAACTATATTTAGAAGAGCAAGAGTTTCCGCAGATTGACCGGAAGCTGTGGCTAACGCTGCTATGCCGCCTTCCAATTCTGCAACTCTTTTTTCTAGCACGTCAGTAGTAGGATTCATGAGACGTGTATAAATATTTCCAAATTCCTGTAGTCCAAAAAGTCTAGCTGCATGGTCGGTGTCTTTAAATACATAAGATGTAGTTTGATACAGAGGAACTGCTCTAGAAGTAGTTGCAGGGTCACCCTTTGTGTAACCTGCGTGAAGCGCGATAGTTTCGGGTTTGAATTGTCTTGCCATTAAAATGCTCCTAATTTAGTATTTGTAGTTTAGTGAATTTAAATACAATAAAACGAATCCATTTATTTTCGTCAAATCATTAATTCTAATAAGTTGGAAAGTATCGTCGTTATATTGGAAATTTTAAACTTTTTCTTTATTATCTTTTATTGGAATAAACTTTTCACAGGCTTTAATCAGCTTTTTTAAAGAAACATTTGGTGATGTAATATCATAGGCTAGTAGGTCTATTAACTCATTCTTTGGCTCTACAATTTTTGAGCCCCTTTCCCCTTTAAATCTTAATCTATGAATTTGATTTACTTTAAAATCAATTCTTAGCATTTTTACAGAGTAATGTCTGGAAGGACTGTTAGTTTGTGTAACGTAACCGTTTTCAATTATCGCTTCTTCTAATTGTTCCCATTTATAATACTCTACCTGGTTAGGAACGTCTCTAATGAGTATTCCTGGTTTAAGAATCCAGATACCTACAGTTTTGTTTTTTTTTAATGCTGCAACTTGAATAGAGCGGATAAACATTCGTATCCCGAGGTAAAATACCCAAAGAAAAAAGAACCCGATTACTGTTAAAACAACCATTCCCCAGCTAAATTCATTTAATATACCGGCAATTCCTCCGAAACTCATTCCAATTCCGAATAAGAATCCAACGATTGTCATTATGAACCCTATTAAAATGTCTTCCGCTATGGGTAAAGGTATGTATAATTCTAATTGGGACAAATCTTTTTCGCCATTTCTAATCCAACACTTTAAAAATTCTGGCATTTCCTTTAGTTGGTAAATAGGACCTGAATTCAAAACGAACCCTCCTGATAATTTTATCAAACTTTACTCATGGTTAATTCTAAAAGCTTTGTGGTAAATATCGAAAGTTAAAGAAGAAATTAATTAAGTAAACCCTAATTTATTATTTTTAGATAGTAGTATGGGAAAATAAATTTACAAGCAGATTTTTTGTTCCTTGGAGGTTAATTGCTTCTTAAAAAGTGCGGGCTAACAATGTAACCCACACCTTCCTCAGTGACTCTGTGGCTAATTACTTTACTTCTTCTCTATAAGTTTTAACTCCTCTAAGTTTCGTAAGTCTTTGATTCTACTTTCAGGATAACCGAGTTCTTCGAATGCCATTACACCTTTTTCTTTTGAAGTATGACAACTATCGCATTTCATGGCTTCTTTGGTGATGGAGTGATTAATCATGAGAGTCGCATCTTGCCTCATCCATTTTGGTTCTATCTTCCCGCTGAATGGAATACTCCAGCCTTTTTCGATTCCCATGAAATACATGAACTTATCCATCATATAGTATTTGAACATATTTCCATACATCATTTTAATGAGTGGGTCATCGACTGCTTTCATCACAGAATCTTTCGGTTTACCGGTTTCATAATAGACATTGTAATCAAATGGTAAAAGCATTCCACCAAATGGACCTTGGTTTCCCATGTCTTCAAACATCTTTGCATTGAAACGCTTGAATGGGGTTAACTTCGATTTGCCTTGTTGTGCAATTGGTCTAAAAACTTTTTCGTAATAAGTATTGTAGTCGAAATTCTTATAAGGCTCATCTGGATTTGTTTTAAATGATTTAAATGTTTTTAATCCATTTGGATTATCTCCTAGAGCACCTGCCATGAATGTTCCAGAGCCATTGAACCATTTATAAATAATTGCTTCTCCTGCTTTTCCAGAACGAAGAATATCTTTATAAACCCATACACCTTCTTCTTCGCTAAACACAGGCTCAGTCCAATCTCTAAGCACAACGTTCTCATCAGTTAAATGAGAAATATGACAGGTCTCGCATGCCAACTTATCAGTATGCGCATTTAAGAAAGCTCGTTGGTTTTTGTTTTGAATATGAGGTGAGGAAGAATGACATTTTTCACAAGTTACGTCTACATTTGGTAAATCGTTACTTACTAAATCAGTTCCAGATTTTCCACGTGCAATTAAATGTCCGTGTGTTTCATGACAGTCGATGCAATTCATTCCTGCTCTATAGTGAACATCAATTCCAGTTGTAGGAGTACCACGCTTAGCCCCTGGATGCAAGAGACGTGGATTTTTATACCCCAAATTCATAGCAGCCTTGTTTCCAGGATACATATCTCCACCGTGATTGTGCTCATGGCAACGAAGACAATTGTCGGAAGTAGGTTTAATTGCGGCCATTGCTGCTTTTAAACTTCTGTCTTGATTCCATCTGTATTTTCCATTTTCATCTTGCACAACGTATTTTTGATTCATATCGTATGACGCTGAGTGACACATTAAACAATCAGTGGAATTGAATTCAAAGTTCTTAGGCTTGTAACCCGGAAACATCGTTCCACTAAAAGGTCCGTATTGTCCACCAGCATGGCATTGACCACAACCATCACTTCTAGGTCCATTTTTGGTATTGACCACCGTTGCCCAACCAGTCCATGTGAATGATCCCGGTATGCCACAAGCTCTGTCAATTTTTCCAAGTGGAATTCCTTTTACTCTATCTCCATTAAATCCAAATGTGTTGAAGCCTTCAAATTTATTTAAAGAGAAGTGAATGCTTGATTCAATATTTGCTCTAGTGTTTACTGTGTCGTAGCCGCCATGATCATTTTTTACTTTCATTGTATCATGGCAGGTTAGACAAGTTTCAGGACCTTTGTATTCCCTAATTCCTGCTTTTCTAAAACGATCTATGTGGACAAGTCCAGTATTGCGCTGAAAAGTAGATACTTTGTCAGAAAGATTCTTTGCGACTTCATCATAAACAGCTTTATTTTGAATGGATTTATCCACTGATTTGTATTGACTAAATTCATCTTGCAATTGCTTTGCAATGTTTTCAAACTCTGCGTCCGTTACTTGCATTGTCGGATAATCAATCTTTTCCGACCTGTGCACATAGGGAATGATTTGATTGATAATATTTGAATAATTCAAATATACAATGCCAGAGAAAATTATCCAGAAGAGGATAATCCGTATTGCCCATTTCTTTTTTCTTGAGAGTTCCATGACCTTACTCCTTAATTTTATTTCCTGTAATTCTTTCGTATTCTAACGGATGTTCCTTTTTAATTTCTTCTTCCGTAAGTTTTCCATCAATCCATACTGTGCTTCCGGGGAATTTATCTGGATTGTAATGCACATTGTAAAAATGCCATACTACAATTGCTGATATGGCTAATATGGCTTCGTCGCTATGGGCGATAAATGCCATCGGGATTGCAATGCTGGGTAAAAAGTTTCCGAAAAAAACGGGAAACCATAGAATGAGCCCCGAGAACATCATCACCGGCACTCCCCAGAATACTGCAAAATAATCAAATTTTTCTCTAAAGTTAAACCTATCGTATAACGGTAATTTGTCTTTGAGTCCGAAGTAATAAAGAGATGTTCCCCACCAATCCTTAGCATCTTTAAGAGTAGGAACCATAGGCCAGGCTTTCCAAATGTCAAAGCGGTTAATGATTAGTAATCGAAAAATATAATACAAATGATAAAGCCCAAGTAGAATCATGATTACCGCAGAGATACGATGCACGATTCGAGCTCCCACTAATCCTCCAAAGAAAAAGTATATATATTTTAACCAACTAACATCGGGAAACCGCATTGGAATTCCTGTGATACTTAAAAGTGTAAAACTAAGAATCATAAAACCGTGTTGAATTCTTTGCTCTAGACTCAGTCTGAGAAATGTTTTTTCTGACGAATTCGTTTTCATACAATTCTCCTTTTAATCAAAAAGCAAAGCTTTAATAAATTGCAAACTTGCCTTTATTATTTTATAAAATACTTCCAGCCCTTTTCCTAATACAACTAGAAACTTTTTCAGGACAGAAAGCCAGCCAAATTTCTTTTGAATATCCAATACAATTCCAACTACTAGCATCGCCATTGTCCCGCCGGTAAGAATTTGAAAAAGTTTTTCTTCCCAGAATAAAATTGGCTCTTTATCAATTCTTAGCTTTAAATGGTTTGCTCCACTCATCGCAAAATTAATCTTAGCCCCATCATGACATCCCGACTTACCGCAGGTATCTGCAACTTTGTCTTTGTGAATGCTTGATTCTTTATGATCTTTTGGTAGAATCGCGTGAACTTCATGGCAATCCTGACAAGTGGCAGAACTAATTCCTCCAAACTTCACAGCTTTATAATGAAAGCTTTGCTTGTAGGATTCAACTGCATCTTCTTCTACCTTATTTTGAATCATCATTTCTTTGTTATCATGACAGACAATGCATTGAGAAATTTTTTCTCCCTGCGAAATAGTCTTTGTTACCTTTTGAATATTATGAACTGAAGTGTATCCATGACAACTGAGGCAAGTTGGACTGTCTTTACTCTGTCCATTTTTACCTTTTGTGTGGATTGAGTCCGAAAATTCTTTTACTTGTTTTGAATGTGTATAAGGATTTCCGTCTTTGTCATTGGAATGACAATTCTGGTCACAGCCCACTTTTTCTATTTGTTGTTTGTGCGGATAAGAAGTAGTATCCTGATGACAGTCTATGCAATTTAATTTACCATGAACCGATTTTTTGAATTCATCTGTGTTAACTGTTAAATTTTTAAGCGATTTTAAATCTTCATTTAAATAGGAAAAGTTATTCATTGCATGGCATTTGTTGCAATTCTGTCCAGTTTCTTCGGGGTTAATGTTTGCCGTAGAGAAGAAAAAAAATAAAACAAAGAAAATGAGAAGAGAAATTCTTTTTGATTCTTGCTCTCGATTTGTCTTTAAAGATTTCATATACTATACCCTATATGGTATAGTATATTTCAAACATCAATATAAAAGCAAGTCATTTAAAAATTGGAGAAGAAATTTTAGTGGTAGAGATATATAGGCACGGATTCGACTTACCACACCTTAAATCCGTAACTGTTAGCAATTGGGAAAACGTTTTTCTATAAAGTGACAGGCAGGGATGCCTGTCCTCCTAGTAAATTAGAAAGATATCTCTTATGTTTCCAGAATTTCATTTCTAACAGAATTTTGATTGACAAAAATGGCACTTGTTCAAATTATGACATTAGTTCAAAAAGAGGGTGATATGTCAAACTACACTTACAGGCAGATTTATAAATGGGGTGATCCTAAAAAAGAGGAGAAATTAAACCATCATGCAGCGGAATTTCTCGAAAAATCCTTTGGAATCAAAGAAAGTCCAAAACCGCATTTGCCGGGAGATACAGATATAACGCTAAAAAGAAAGAAAACTCTGCCTGCTAAAATTACAAATAAGTTAAAGGCTATTGTAGGAGAGAATAATTTCTTTGACTCTGATTTTGAAAGAGCACGTCATAGCATTGGAAGATTCTATATGGAAATTCTCCAGGCTAGAATGGGCAATGTAGAAAATCCTCCTGATGCTGTTGTATGTCCGAGAACGCAAGAAGAAGTTTTGCAAATAGTAAAACTCTGCAATGAGTGGAAAATTCCGGTTATCCCCTTTGCCGGAAATTCTTCTGTAACAAAAGCACTCCAGGCTCCTAAAGGTGGAGTTTCCCTTGATTTAAAAAATCTAAATAAAATTATCGAGTTAAATGAGGTTAATTCAACAGTAACCGCTGAAGCGGGAGTCTTCGGTCCTGTGTTAGAAAAATTTCTAAACGAAAAAGGATTTACATGCGGACATTTTCCGCAATCATTTGAGTTTTCTACCGTGGGTGGCTGGGTAGCAGCTAAAGGGGCAGGGCAGGCTTCTACAGGTTACGGTAAAATGGAAGATATCGCTCTTGCGGTAACGGTTGTTACCCCCGAAGGAATTATTGAGACTAAGCCTTACCCTGCGGCGTCTATCGGTCCTGATATTTTTAAATTCTTTTTAGGCTCAGAAGGCATACTTGGCGTAATAACAAAAGTAACTTTAAAAGTTAGAAAGTATAAAGCGGAAGATTCCTCCATGACTTCTTTTATCTTTCCTGATTTTGAATCCGGATGTAAAGCAATGCGTGAAATTATGCAAGGTGGTTTTGGAAAGCCTCACTTCTTCCGCCTTCAAGATCCAGAAGAAACGGATATCTCTTTTAGAATGTCAGGTAAAGAAGGAAGTATTTCTGATAAGTTTTTAAAGTTAATTGGCTATTATCCGATGAAGCGTTGTTTGATGTATGTAATCATTGATGGAGATCCTGACTATACGAAATTTCTATTGAAAAAAGTAAGAAAAGTAGCCAAACGAAATAAAGCATTCGAAACCGGAAAATCCGTTGTGAATAAATGGTTGGAGCAAAGATATTCGAGTGCCTATTTGCGTGATTCCTTAATGGATCAGGGTGTTATGATTGATACACTCGAAACTGCGGTTACATGGGATAATCTCCTCGGACTTTGGAAAGCAGCCCGCGATTATGTAAAACAGAAACCAAACACACTTTCTCTTGTGCATATTTCTCATGCTTATGAAAATGGAGCCAATCTTTATTTTATCTTCATGTGTCCAATGGATCCAAAAGATGAAGTAGGGGAATTTAACAAATTTCATAAAGGGCTAATTGATGTTATCCATAAAAACAATGGTTCCCTCTCCCATCATCACGGTATAGGTCGATTAACCTCTCATTTGATGAAGGAAGAAGTCGGGGAGCTTGGATTAAAGACATTGCAAGCACTTAAAGATTCTCTTGACCCAAAAGGAATTATGAATCCGGGAGGCACACTTGGTCTCAAATGAAATAAAATCAAAAGCACAATCCCGCAAGGAAAGAGAATTTATTAAGCGGGGCGAAGAGATTTTAGAAACAGCTAAATCCCTATTTAAAAAACAAAATCCAGCTCTTGTAAGTATGGATATGATTGCAAATGAAGTAGGAATCGGTCGGGGCACACTCTATTTGCACTACAAAGGCAAAGATGAACTAATGATGCGAATTGTTTTAAATCGTCACATTGAACTCTTAAGAGAGTTAGAAAAAATTAATTTAAAACTTTCAGCCGAGGATTTGGCAAGAAAAACAGTAAGAGTCTACTTAGAGCATAATATCAATTCACCACAAGATTATCTCATGCAAAAGAAATGCGAAGAGAATATAATAAAAGAAAATGTTGGGGAAGAAATTTTAAATGAAGTAGAAGAAGAAAGACAAAAGCGCATGGCTATCATGGAAAAAATCTTTCTTCGGTTAAAAGAAGAAGGAAAGATTCGAGATATTCCTCCTTACCTGCTTGCAGGGGCGACCTGGGGAATGTTAAAGGGAGCGCTTGATGTAATAGTAAGTGGGTATTTTAAACAAGAAATTGCAGATGAAGAAATGTTTTTTGCACTGGTTGAAAATCTTTTATTTTACGGACTTTTCAAATCAGAGGAGAAATTAAAATGAAAA
>Ga0075158_10000380_pt1 | contig 36708 bp, 25 predicted proteins | sample JI91814BDNA_FD_70968 | JGI IMG/M metagenome (GOLD analysis project Ga0075158, IMG submission 70968) | Wastewater effluent complex algal communities from Wisconsin, to seasonally profile nutrient transformation and Carbon sequestration -... | ecosystem: Engineered > WWTP > Effluent > Algae... | reverse complement strand
GCTTCCTTTTGTGGAGAACTAGAAATCAATTGAACAGGATTTCAAGGATCTACCACGCGTTTAAGGACTCGCCAAGTTGGTGCGGCCTCTTTGGTTAGCTTGTCATATCTTCACCCTACTAGCTACTTGCCCTACTAGAGATCGGGGTCGACTGAATCGTTGGAAAAATCTTCGCGGCTGCGCAGCTGAAAAAACAAGGCCCGCTTCTGATCAGGCAGCGAATAATCAAAGCCTAGTTTACGCAGAAAGTGCTCGGAGGAACTGATCGCCATCACTTCCAAAATGCCCTTCTCACGCGCTCGCTCGACACACAGCTCGACTAACTTCGAGCCGATACCTCGTCCCTGATAGTCTTCCGACACTGCTAGACATTGAATTTCGCCCAATTTGCGCGAGTAGATTTCGACCGCTGCAAAACCAACCACTTCCTCATCGACCGTGGCGACAAAACCATTGGTAGCCAACATCGCCAATTCTTGTCGAGTGCGGCGCAATAGTTTTTTGTGCGATACATACACGTTCAACAATGCCTGCACCGCAGGAATGTCTTCGTCCAAAGCGGGACGAAATTCTATTTCAACTTCATGAGCCGATTCTGTAGTGGATGGAGCGTTCAATGGGCTGCGATACTCCGCAAAAGAAAGCAGCAAGTGAAATAGCAAACAACACCGTTACCAACCTTAAACGCCAGCACATCTCTGGTCGTGCTCGACGCCTCACTTCCCAAATTATTTATCAGGTTGAATCAATACACTAGGGGCATTTATCCTCTCACCCCCCAATATTCAAAAAACCGTCGGTATAACGCTGTCCCTTTTTCGAGCTGGTCAAGCGAAATCCACTCGTCACTTCGATGAGCCTGTTCGATACTGCCAGGCCCGCAAACGACTAAATTCTTGAGCCGCCGTAGCACGCCGCCATCCGTCGCGTAACATACCACTTCGCTCTTCGCGCAGCCGGCTAACGCCAAGACTTGCTGCACGTAGGGTGACGCTGGATCCACCCACAACGGATCAATCGAATACCGCAAGTCGCAATCTAACCCTAGTTCTTCACAACTTTCGCGTACCTGCTGCAACAGCGGCTGGATGTTGACTTTGGGCATAGTTCGCAAAAACCAGGCAGCCCTAGCCAAACTCGTTGTTACGTTGGCTGCCAGCGGCTGGTTGGTGATGACAATATTACCCGACAAAGTTGGCGGATCAAATTCTGAGTTCTGATACACGCTTTCTCGCTCGGTCAGCAACTGCATTTCCCTTAGTCGAGCCAACATCGGAATCAATTGCCAATTCGCATTGATTCCATCTTTTGTGCTGCTGTGCGCGCTCTTTCCATGGGCGGTAATCTCCACGCGACAACCACCTTTGTGCGCGTGCACTACTCGCAATTCAGTTGGCTCACCAATAATTCCCACGGTTTCGTTTCGCACCATTTCGTCGAAAAGCTTGGAGAATTGGTTAATATGTCGAGCCCCCGACATACCGACTTCCTCGTCCGCCGAACAGACGATATAGATGGGTGCAGTTTGCTGCTGCGGATCGATTTCTGAAGCGGCTGCCAATGCACAGGCGAGCGAGCCCTTCATGTCGCAACTCCCGCGTCCCCACAATCTCTCGTCTTTCACCACTGGCGAGAACGCACCACAAAAATCAACCGACCAATCGTCCGCCGGCACAACATCTGTATGCGCAAAATAGGCGATGCCACCCACGCCTTTACCGCGTTTAGCTACCAAGTTCGCTTTGCGAACTCCTTGGTCATCCGTGTATTCCAACCGCTCGACATCGAACTGCAACTGCTTCAGTACGTTCGATACGTAATCGCTGACATCAATATTCGATTTTCGGCTGACCGAATCGAATGCGACCAACTGCTGAGCGAATTCGAGAGCCCTCATGGTTTGGTCTTTCGCACGTTTGGTCTTTCACACCAAGCATTCAACTTCCTAATTCTCTTTTCCGTTAGTCCATAAAATACCATTTTACGAGCAACGCGTAGGAGGGCACCCAGCAATAATTCTCCGCATTGGAAAACTGCGCTCCGATTCGCGGCAGAAAATCTCGTACCCAAACACACTCTCAGCCTGGAAATCCATTCCGATTTGGGCGATTTCTCCGAGGTCCGTGCAGGCTGTCCACCGGCGACTTCCTCGCCATTCCGCGCCCCCCAATAGGAGTAAAAAAGCTCCTAGCGACGAAAAAGAGGGAATTTTCTGAGACTTTTCCAGTGCCCCAAATCGCTGAACCTGGGGCGTTTGGTCCGGCTATCTTTTGGATCAGCCCCCGGCTTGGTATGCTTCATGCACATCCTTGGCAACACAGCATTTCGCACGGTTTTTTGAAAGCGTGATCTTCATGACAAACGATATGAAAAACACGGTCGCTTTGATTTTGGGTGGTGGCCGCGGCACACGATTGTTCCCACTTACTAAGATCCGCTCTAAACCGGCCGTTCCACTGGCCGCCAAATATCGCTTGATCGATATTCCCATCTCGAACTGCATCAATAGTGGTATCAATCGTATCTACGTTCTTACGCAGTTTTTGTCTGTCAGTCTTCACGCCCACATTCGCCAAACCTATCGCTTTGATCACTTCAGCGGTGGCTTTGTCGAGTTGCTCGCAGCTCAGCAAACAATGGAAGGTGGCACTGACTGGTACCAAGGCACCGCTGATGCCGTTCGAAAGAACCTCAAGTATTTCGACCAAAAAGATCTCAAACACGTTCTTATCCTATCGGGTGACCAACTCTACCGAATGGATTATGAAGATATGATGCGCACTCACATTGAATCGAAAGCGGACGTAACAATCGCTGCGATTCCCGTGCATCGCAATCAAGCGAAGAGCCTCGGTGTGATGCGCTGCGATGATACCGGTCGCGTTCAAGGCTTTTTGGAAAAGCCACAAACGGAGGACGAGATCAACATGGTCCGGACCGATCCAGCTTGGATCGAATCACGCGGTATCAAAGCCAATGGCCGCGACTGTTTGGCCAGCATGGGTCTCTATATCTTCAATCAACAACTCTTATTCGATGTGTTGACCAAGACCAATTATGAAGACTTCGGCAAGGAAGTCTTCCCAGCGGCTGTTCGGTCTCGTCGAGTTCAAGTCCATCTTTTCGATGACTACTGGGAGGACATCGGAACCATTCGCGCGTTCTACGATGCCAACCTCAGCTTGACCAAGCCCAATCCTCCGTTCAATTTTGCTTGCCCCGATGCACCTGTGTACTCTCGAGCTCGCTATTTGCCACCATCGCTGTTCGAAGGTGCTCAAGTCACCGACAGCCTAATCGCTGACGGATGTCGTATTGGTAAAGGTGCGGTTATAGAAAACAGTATCATCGGCTTGCGATGCATCATTGGCGAAGGTGTCACGATCCGCAACAGCGTGTTGATGGGAGCGGACTATTTAGAAAGCACTGATGAAATTGCAGCCAACAAGGCTGCCGGCATTCCACCCATCGGCATCGGCAGCGGTAGCTGGATCGAAGGTGCGATTCTCGACAAGAACTGTCGCATTGGTCGCCACGTACAAGTCGTCAATCGCCTCGGTGTAAACGATTGCGATGACTATGACCCATGCTATATCCGCGATGGCATTCCGATTGTGTTGAAAGATGGCACCCTCAACGATGGCTGGACCATTCCGCTGCGTGGCAAGTAAGATCATCTCAACCGCAAACATTTTTATATTCAGCCCTTACTCGCATCGTGTTTAATTCGACAGCGATTAAGGGCTGTTTTATTTGCCGGCCTTAACGTTCGGCCACCAAGCTAGAACTTTGGCCCGCGTTTGTCGATGAACGCGCGCAAGCCTTCAGCCGCTGCTTCAGTGGTACAAGCAGTTGCGGTCATCGCCGCTCCGCTGGTCAACCAAGATAGAACATTTTCGCCGATCACTTCATTCAACATTCGCTTGGTGAGCATGAGCGATTGAGGTGCGCTGTTCTGAATTTTCTCTCCCCATTGCTGGGCTCGGACCCATACCTGATTGGGTTCAACCAAATGATGCACTAGCCCCAGCCGATGGGCTTCTTGTGAATCAAGCCAATCATCTCCTAACAAGAGACGCGAAGCAGTCGCAGCGCCCGCACGAAAGTAGAGCAGGGGGGCCACCAGCCCGGAGACCAACCCTCGACGAGGTGCGGGCAAACCCAATGTAAGCCGATGCGACCCGACGACCAAATCACATGCCAAAACTAATCCCAAGCCAGCCCCAAGTGCTGCTCCATCCACGGCCGCAATCAGAGGCTTCGGATAGATCAACATCGCCTCATAAAGATCTTTCAGTCCTTCCATATCTTGATGCCACTGCTGCATGGCATCTTGGCTATCCAATGTCTCATGCCATTCTTGCAGGTCAACGCCGGAGCAAAATGTTGAACCCGCCGCTGCTAAGACGACTGCCTTGATCTTTTTCTCTTGATGCAGATCACCCAATGTCTCAGTCAACTGCTCGACCAACTCGCGCGACAGGGCATTGCAGCGATTCGCACGATCGATCACCACTGTCGCTACAGAGTTATGAGACTTAACCTGCAACATACTCTTCACCTTTCAGGTAGTGAGCGACTTCCAAAGCAAAGTAAGTCAGAATCATATTCGCCCCTGCTCGTCGCATCGACAGAAGACTCTCTAGCACCACGCTGCGTCGATCGAGCCAACCGTTTTGAGCAGCCGCAGTCAACATAGCATATTCGCCACTCACTTGATAAATGGCAACCGGTACCGCAAATGTATCGCGTATTCGTCTCACAATATCGAGATAAGGCATCCCAGGCTTAACCATTACGATGTCAGCCCCTTCTTGCAAATCGAGCGCCACTTCATGCAACGCTTCGTCGCTGGCCGCTGGATCCATTTGATACGTTTTCTTAGTAGCTTTTCCTAAGCTGCCTGCGGAACCGACCGCATCACGAAATGGACCGTAAAATGCCGAAGCATATTTGGCCGCGTAAGACATTAGCAGAACTTCATGATGCCCTGAGTCATCCAACGCATTGCGGATCGAACCAATACGTCCATCCATCATGTCCGACGGAGCAATCACCGATGCTCCCGCTTCCGCTTGAACGACTGCTTGACGACACAAGATGTCGATAGTTTGATCGTTGACAACATAATCATTAACCACCAATCCATCATGTCCATGAGAGGTATACGGATCCAAAGCAACGTCTGCTACCAAACCGATTTGATCACCAAACCGATCTCGAATCGCTCTCAATGCCGAACACATTAAATTGTTGGGGTTTGTCGCTTCCTCAGCTTGAGCCGTCTTCTTGGAAGTCGGTGTTTTCGGAAACAACGCGATCGCTGAGATACCATACTCGATTGCCCGCGCCACTTGCTCCAAACATAGGTCGAGGCTGTAACGGTTTACGCCAGGCATCGAAGGAACCGCTTCCCGAACTCCTTCGCCTTCACACACAAACAGCGGCCAAATGAGATGCTCAGCAGAGAGCGTATTTTCACGTACCAGATTTCGAACCCATTCGTGGCGACGTGTGCGGCGCATCCGAGTCGACGGAAATGGACCACGTACCGGTAAAGATGGGTGACTCATGCTTACATTCCTTCCCTATTCAACAAGCGGCACGCATAGTTGTTTCCTGATGTCAAGAAACCACTTGCGAACTAGCCACAGCGGCCGAAGAAGGAACACAAAAGCGTGTTCAACTCAGCAGCGTATCAATTAGGATACTCGGAAAGTGTCACTTGCACACGATAGGTTTGGCGGTCTCGCAAAATGATTACGTCGACCTCGCGATTGACAGGTGTCAGGCCAGCGGTTTGCAATAAATGCCCGTCATTTTCAACCGTGGTTCCATCGAATTCCAGCACAACATCACCGTGCTGCAATCCCGCTTTGGCCGCTGGAGATTCTGGCTTGACCGCCTTGATCAATGCCCCCTTGGGCGCCATCATTCCTAACTGCTTCGCTTTGTCGCTGTTGAATGTGCCATCCAACTGAACACCTAGATAGGCTCGTGGCAGCTTGCCATGTTGCACCAGATGTTCGGCGACCAAAGAAGCCATCTTGATCGGAATGGAAAATCCAATCCCCTCATTTCCCCCCGAGTTGCTGGCGATTGCAGTGTTGATCCCGATGACCTCTCCCCGAAGATTCAATAGAGGACCACCACTGTTACCAGGATTAATGGCCGCATCGGTTTGGAAGAAATCTTGAATCTCGATTTCTCGAGCTCCCAATTCCAAATTGCGACGACCTTTGGCGCTGATGATTCCATAGGAAACCGAATGGCTCAATCCAAATGGGCTTCCCACTGCCAACACGAATTCACCAATGTCCACTCCATTACTGTCGCCAATGCGGGCGGGAACAATACCTTCGGCTTGGGGAAGCAACAATACGGCGATGTCTGTCGACGGATCAGCCCAGACTCTTTCTGGATGAAACATGCGACCATCGCTCAAGCTCAATTTGATCGAATCCAGTTGCGCCTGGTTAATCACATGTCGATTGGTCAGCACATAGTTGGCTTCCCCCATCGTAACCACAACGCCAGCCCCGGCTTCCTGAATCTTGGATGCAGCAAACCCAGGTCCAGGTTGGCTTGCCTTCGAAGCTTCGATGTGCACAATGCTTGGAGACGCGAATCTCACCACGCGTTTTACCAAGCTCAACTGGCGTTCTAACAGATCCACTTCCGCATTGATCGCCCGAAATTCTGCGTCGCGGTTTTCTGCAGGCGAACTATCTGAGGAATCTATGTTGAGTATTGGGTTCGATATGAAACGTGAGCCATCGGAAAGCTCTTGCCCAAAAAGAGAAGTTGCTACCAACGGAATAGCAACAAATAGAGAAGCAAGTCTGCGAGCACCCATCAACCGCATGGTCATAAACTCCTTCACAGGACGCGTGGCTAACATTTCATTCCACGAATCCATCCGTGTTTCACACTGCGCGATAATCTGGTTGCAGGTGCTGGCCAATGTCCTCCATGACTTGGTGTCAGATGATGAATCGGAACCGAAAGAGATTCCATGCAGAAAAAGCTGACGAGCAATTCCATCACTTCAACAAAAAAGGCGTCGCACAACGGTTGTTCGGGTTGTGCAACGCCCAGCTTTTTCTAACGTCCTGTTCACTCTTTGCCATGCGGTTACCCCCCAATGGCTCGCGAGCGAAACAAACGTGATAATCGTATCAATCGAACGAAGCGTGACTTTGAGATCGTCCATAACGATCCCATGAATTTGAACTGCGTTTCTCGCTTTCGCGCTGGCATTCAATACACATCGTTACGAAAGGCAAAGCTTGCAAGCGACTCAAAGGGATGGGCTTGTCGCAAGCTTCACACGTACCGTACTGTCCATCTTTCATCCGCTCCAAAGCCAAGTCAATTTGAGCTAACTCTTTGGCTTCAACTTCGAGCAATTGAGTGCTAATGTCATCGTTGGCATTGTCCAACGCTGCATCAAACACATCACTGAACGCTTCATTTTTCAACTCATTAAGCAAACTTAGGTCACCCATTAAAGCAGCTCGCAGCGCTTCGCGTCGACCGATCAGAACTTGCTTGAGTTTGTTTAGTGCTTCTTTCCGGGCCATCTTTGCCACCCTTTTCTTCGGTTGAGGTTCATTCCCCAACGAACACCGCTACCCAATCTTGAAAACCGCATTACCGAAAAGCGACTTCACTGGGCGACCGTGCATTTGGGGCCATTGCTAGGTCTATCTGAGCCATTGCCGTTACGCCTCCAAATTCCCTTTTGTATACCACCTTGTGAGGGATGTTCCATATTGGAACCTATCGTTTGGGCACGCAACTATAGTACGCACACGAACCGAAAGTGGTTTGGCAAACTTCTCCAATACGATTTTTTCCCCAATTTTAGTGGGACAAAAATGTATAGGAGCGGCGACTTCCCAGGACTGTCCATTCGACACCTAGTATCGATACCCCACTGATTGTCGCAGCCTCATAGCCCCGAAAGTTGAGTACCGCATCACCCCCTTATGCCCCAAACCACCAAAATGAGTCCACTCTAGATTGCCACCCAGTTTGGGAATGCAATTGAAAAGGGCGTCCTCCACCCATACCGTGCACTCCCCCCATCTTCACCAAACTCAGGCCAGTTCGCCGTCCCAGCCCAAATTTGATCGTCAAAATCGACACAATCGCTAACGAACCCACTCTTCTATGCAGCTTCCACTGTTTTCAACACCCTCCTGAATCCGATGTTGTCCTAAAAAGACGATAGGAGACGAAGCGGGGTCTTTTCCTCAAAAAGCAAATCTAGGCTCCCCGCACATCGATTTGACACACTACAAAACATTGAGAACGGCCCGTCCATGCCCAACGACATCAATGCCACCAGCGCGACCGCGACCCCTCCGTCGTTCAGTCTAGGTATTGCCCCAAACTACCTAGGCGTCGTCAGTTTGGTAAATTCAACTGGCGAAGTCGTTCGCCGCTGGAGACTTCAGCACACCAAGTGCACAATCGGCTCGGACCGCCAAGCCACTATTTGGATCGATGATAATAAGATCGCATCTTTCCATGCTCTCTTGGTCTTCGGATCGACCAATGCCATCATCAAGTCATTCGGACCAGGGCTCCGTCTTAATGGGCAAAGCGTTCAGGAAAGCGCGATCCGCGTTGGCGACCGCTTGGAATTGCTCGGTTATCAATTTTTGATTGAGTCGCTTTCCACATCACCGTTAAACTCCCACAACAACGCTAAGGTACCTGACGCAAGTTCGGCCCTTGATTCGGCGCAGTTAAGCCGTCCACAACCGGCAATCTCCACCGAAACGGTACACCTCTCAAAGCTCGAGGGAAGAGTCGACCAATTATTGCAACGTCTTGGCGATATCGACGACAAGATCACGCGAACGTCATCGGAACAAAAAGACGATTTCTCGCGTCAGTGCGACTCGCTTCGCAATGAAACCGAACATTTGCGACGCATCATTACACAAGACTTCAGCACGCAACTCCGCGCGTTGACCGATGATCTCGAACGCCAGAGCAAGTCGCGTGAAACTCGCTTTGATGCTAAGTTCCAGACACTCTCCGACGAGTTTAAGAACCTCTGTTCGGATGTTGAAAACAGCTTTGAAAGCCTTCAACAACAAACCGATCAGCGTTGGACCAATGTCGAACAAAACCAGCAAAAGGTCGATTCACGAATTTCGCAACTTGAATCGGTACAGCAACAATCGAACCAACGATTTGCGCAGCTCGAGTCGTTATCCCAAAAAACAAACGATCGCTTCGAGCAACTTCAGCAACAGAATGAACAACTAGCGAGTAACATCTCCAATGTTTCGCCTGCTGTTGGTGTAACACCGGAAGATTTCAATAACTTCCAAGACCGCGTTGTAGATTTGGTTCAAACCATCCAGGGCGATTTGCAAAACGTACGCGAAGGACTCGATGCTAAGCTGGAGCAAGTCACACAAGACTCCAATGACCGTTTGACTCAAATCGAAATGGCCACTGCAGCTCTCAACTCTCGCGTGAATCAAGCAGCAGCCCCCAGCGAAAATGGTCAGCCCGAAATTGAAGCCTTGCAAGCCCGCTTAGCTCAATTGGAAAGTGTGCTGGCTGATTTAGCAGCGACGGTACATGATCGATCGGTGGCACCAGCCGCCGCTGCACCTTACTTTGGAAGCTCTGCGTCCGCTAACGCATCCAACTACTTCGCGTCGTCGCCAACTCCAACTTACGCTCCCGAGAACGAAGACGTTCCACGTCACGACAACTACAACGACTTCTCTGGGGCCAGTGCAAATGTTCGTTCAGAAAATTTGCGCCCCGGTCAGGGTGCAATTACCGAGCGATTCAACTCCGATACGACAAGCCCGTATCGCGGATCGAATAACTCGAATGCTGGATATCCCGAAGAAGAAGCCCATAACTCCGCCGAGTCGGTTTACCAACGTTATGTAGAATCACTTGATCCAAACGGCCCCGAAGACATACAACCTCCAGCCGCCGCCAGCGCACTGCCTGCTTGGTTTACCCAAGGCCAGCAGCCTACTGCCGACGACAATGCTTCTCACCACAGTGAACAGCACACTGAAGAGAATACAGAGGAATACGTCGACAATTCTTATTCGCCGCTGTTGCGAAGCAGCGATGACGAAGAACAAGCCGTTCAACCTATCGCTCAATGGTCGACTGGTTCCGCGTCATCCATCATAGATAATTCACACGCTGAAGCCTACGAAGATCGAATCCATGAGGAACAGGTTGAAGAGGCGTTTAACGAAGATGTGAGCCACAGCCCATTGCTTCGCAGTCTCTTGCGAGAAGAGAGCCCAGAGCCGACTGCTGAAGAGTCGGCCGAAAGCCCCATGTTCAATCAAAAGGACTGGGATGAATCAGACTCTTACTTGCAGACTGAACGTCAAACGAGCGTCTCCGCTTTGGATATCCTGCGCGCGAGCTATGGTGAGTCTGGAAAAGATCAATTTGACGACGAACAGGAAGAGAAGTGGGCCAACAAGCTTCAACAATTCTCCGAAGCGATTCATGAAGAACCAGAACAAACTCTGAGCGCTGTCGGGCGAGTATTGACTGAAGAACAAGCTCAAGCCTACGCGGAAGAAGAAGTTGTCGAAGAGGAAGCACCACCACCTCCTCCAGCTCCAACACCTTCTCGTTTGGGAGCCAGTTCAGCTCGCGGTCGCAGTGCTGCCGCAACTGCTCCTGCTTCAGAAGCCGCAGCTCCAGCTGATGACGATTCGGTAGAAGCATACATGCAGCGACTACTAGCCCGTATGCGTGGCGATGAAGTAGAAGAAGTCAAACCTACGGCTACTTCTTCAGCTCCTGCAGCCAAAGCTTCACCAGCGAAATCCGCCGGCGCATCGAAGGTCGTACGCAATACCTACAGCCCGATCCGCAAGACTCGACAGGACCCTGCCGCTGCGTTAATCGCTAGCCGCCCGAAGGTAGACGAAGAAGGTGGTGAAGCGGTTGAATCGACCGGCGACGACAAGCCGGAATTAACGCCTGAAGTCACTGTCTCGCGCTCAGCCCCTGAAAAGGCAAGCGACATGGCCGCTCTGCGAGAATTGGCCAACGATTCAGCTCGGGCTGCTGTGAAAACTAGCGACAAAAAAGTAAAACCTGTTAGCAACACAATCAAGCTGACGATCGCTGGCTTAGCCGCCGCGTTTGGCGTTGTGCTTTTGGTTAGCAACGGCTTGCGAGTGAACCTCACCTTGGTAGCTGCTGCAACCTCATTTATGCTGTCGGCCATCTGGATAATGGATGTTGTGCAGGCGATGGCTACAAGCAAGAAACGCGACCAGAATAATAATGGGGCAAACGCCTTTCAAATGAAGATCTCGGGCAAGAAGTAAGCTTCGCTTGTCATCTCAAACCTCAAAGTTAAGCTCGTGGTTTTGAATCACGGGCTTTTTTTGTCCTGGTCGTTGGACACTAGCGACTGAATATCAATCTCTGGCACTAAGCTCGACTTCTTATAACATAGCTTCACCGGGTGGGAAACTGTGGCGATTGTGGACAACGCGCGAAGAGTTTCCGGACGGATTTCGCGATTGCCAACTCGCTTTGCGTGGGGAATTCTTCGAAGCCAGTCACGTGTATTATGCGAAGGATTGGGGAAGATACCTTAATATCATTGAGCAAGATGGACGTCGATATTACAAGGCATTTATAGCGGATAAACTGAACGGCGAATGGTTACCATTGGCGAATTCGGAGAGAGCACCGTTTGCTGGAGCGACGAATGTCGAACCGCTACCGGGTGTCGAACGCTGGATAGATAACGTGAGCCATGGAGAACTTTTGCGAAAAGGCATCAATGAACGGCATGAAATCGAAGTGGAACGTTGGACGTTTTTGTTCCAAGGAATGCTCGAATCGGAGAAACAAAATAAGAGCTACGGTCAATTTCGATGGCGACTAGGCCTGTTAACTGGCGAGGTATCTCCTCAACCTTAGCATCTCCAAAACGATCACTACCTAGTTGATTTCTAGTGAGCCGACCCTATATTGAACATATGTCACCGCAATACACTATGGATCGATCGGACGGAGTCTCTCCATCATGGACGCTGAACATCGCGCTTACTTTGAACTTGCCCTGATTACGGGAATCGGTCCGCAAACCCTCCAACGACTATTAGAGTGTTTTGGCTCAGCCCAAAATGTACTGTCGGCGTCAACCGATCGTTTGCTGGAAGTGGAAGGCATTGGGCCGCGACTTACGGGCTTGATTCGCCAGCGTGATCCCAAACAAGCGGATGAAGTTTTGCGAAATTGCGAACGATTTCAAATCCGTTGTGTGCTGCCTATTCAACCAGAGTTTCCGGCTCTTTTGCGAACCATACCTGACCCGCCCAACATCCTCTTTTATCGAGGCCAATTGTCGCCACGGGACCAACTTTCGATTGCCATTATTGGCACGCGACACGCCACCCAATATGGCAGAGATCAAGCGACCCGCATCAGCTATGGATTGGCTCAAGCAGGCTTCACTTTAGTTAGCGGATTAGCGCGAGGTATTGATGCCATCGCCCATGAAACAGCCCTGAGAAATAAAGCTCGAACCATTGCTGTTCTGGCCAATGGTCTCGACAGTATTTACCCACCGGAAAACCTAGAGTTAGCTCAAAACATTGTCAAAGAGGGTGGTCTATTACTGTCAGAACAACCACCCTGTATGCCTCCCAAACGCGGAATGTTTCCGCAGCGTAATCGACTCATCAGTGGCCTATCGCTAGGAGTTTTGGTGATCGAAGCAGCTCGCCGATCGGGAACTTTGATCACAGCCAGACATGCGGCAGAGCAGGGCCGTGATGTCTTCGCTTTGCCTGGTCCGGTGCAATCGCGCGTGTCGCAGGGTTGCCATCAACTCATTCGTGATGGCGCGATACTTACCCAATGCGCCGAAGATATCATCGAAAGCCTCGGACCCATGGTACAAGATGCCAAGATCGCGCCCGACCGAACCATTCGTAGACCGGCTGAATTACAACTCAATGAACAAGAGACAACGGTGCTCAACTCCATCGAGTTTGACGCGACTGACATCGATCGGATTATTCATCGAAGTGGTTTGCCGGTGGCGCGGGTCTTGAGCACACTCAGTGTCCTCGAATCTAAACATCTGGTCCGCCGGAGTAGCGGCCGCTGCTTTCTGAGGTGCTAAAGTTTCTAGTCGCATGGGTCGGTTCATCGTCGCCCGGTCTCGGAGTAAATCCAGAAACGTGCTATACTTCAGGGCGGTGTGAGATCAAGGCGGTACAAGATCATAGGTAGTTTAAGATCGTTGGCAGTTTAAGGTACTGCGTCGCATAACACACTGGGCCACATAACACACTGGGCCACATAACACACTGGGCCACATAACAAACTGGGCCGCGTAACAAACTGGGCTGAACGCAACTTGGCTCATGGAACGCAGCTTCGTTCAACAATCGCCAAAAGTAGTCCGATCCACTTGTAACCTGTTTGAACCAGAGCCACCACGTCATGAATATTCACGATATTCTCGGCCCTGGTGGATCCATTTCCAGGCGACTACCACGCTACGAAACGCGAGAAGAACAATTGCAAATGGCGGATGCCGTCTCCGTTGCTCTCGATTCCAACAAACATCTATTGGCAGAAGCGGGCACGGGAGTTGGTAAAAGTTTTGCGTATCTAGTACCAGCGATCTTATTCGCAACCAGCGGGGAAAGCGCAGATATTCTGGATGATGGCTCGGTAAAGAAACGCAACCGCAGAGTGGTTATTAGCACTCATACAATCAGTCTACAGGAGCAGCTCGTCCATAAAGACTTACCTTTGCTCAATGCGGTAATTCCGAGAGAATTTAGTTCGGTGTTGGTCAAGGGGCGGGGCAATTACCTTAGTCTCCGTAGGATGCAACAAGCATCCGGTCGCGCGACGGCGCTGTTTGGCAGCGAAGAAGAGTTGCAACAATTGCAAATGATTCGACGGTGGGCTACGGAAACTCACGATGGTAGCTTAAGCGAGCTGCCAACTCGTCCCTCTGCACATGTCTGGGATGAAGTGGCGAGCGATAGTGGTAATTGCATGGGACGCCGATGTCCCATGCATGAAAAGTGCTTCTACTACATGGCTCGCAGGCGAGTACAAAATGCACAGATACTTGTAGTGAATCATGCTCTCTTTTTTAGCGATCTCGCTTTGCGAGCCTCGGGTGTGAGTTTATTGCCCAACTATGACGCGGTCGTATTTGATGAATGCCACACGTTAGAAGCTGTGGCGAGCGATCACTTGGGACTGCAGGTTACAACGACCCAAATCGATTACATCTTGAGAAAGATCTATAATCCTTCAACGGATAAGGGTTTGCTAAAGGCCTTGGATTTAGTGCAAGTCGCCAAATTGCACATTCGTTGCTGTGACGCATTGGAACAATTCTGTTTCGAGTTGCAACATTGGCTGGAGGACCGGCCTGGCGGTAATGGACGGGTACATGCACCCAAGATCGTTGAAAACCAACTCAGCCCATTGCTTCAAGAGCTAGCAGGACAACTGAAACGATACGGCGCGGATCATAAGGACGAGTCCATCCGCCAAGACTTAATTTCTGCACAGACGCGGTTGGATACGCTGGCTGGAGCAATCACATCTTGGCTGGAGCAACGACTTTCAGACAACGTATATTGGCTGGAGCAACAGTTTTCGCGACGTGGTCATTCGCGAATGATCATGCGAGCGTCACCGATTGACGTTGGGCCGCAATTGCGTGAAATTCTGTTCAATCAAGTCCCCAGTGTGATACTAACCAGTGCGACGATCTCGGTTGCCAGGGAAGGGGGCTTCGAGTTTTTTCAATCGCGCATAGGGCTTACCGGACCAAGTACAATCAAACTGGGAAGTCCATTTAACTATTCGCAACAAGCTCGTTTGGTTTTATTGGAGAACTTGCCTGACCCATCCGCGCAGAAACGCGAGTTCGAAGCCGCATTGCCTGCGCTGGTGCAACATTTTTTGGCTCAGTCCGATGGGCACGCATTTGTGTTGTTCACGAGTTATCAATTGTTGAAGCAGGTTTCGCAAGCAGTGTCGCCATGGATGGCTAAACATAACTTGTCGATATACAGTCAAGCGGATGGAACACCGCGTTCGAAACTGATCGAGTTGTTTAAAGCGAATCCGCGTGGCGCAGTATTTGGGACCGATAGTTTTTGGGCGGGGGTCGATGTACCGGGTGACACGCTTACAAATGTGATCATTACGAAGCTTCCTTTCAGCGTTCCCGACCATCCGCTATTGGAGGCACGGTTGGAAGCGATACGAAATGCGGGTGGCAATCCGTTTCGCGATTATCAATTACCGGAAGCGGTGATCAAGTTACGCCAAGGATTTGGCAGGCTGATTCGTACGGCGACAGACTACGGTTCAGTCGTGATACTAGATCCGCGAATGATGTCTAAGCCGTATGGCAAGATATTTCTGGATTCATTGCCTGACTGCCTTGTCGATCGCTTGAATGGCCCAGTGTTGCTCAAACAAATAGCGGCTCGATCGGCTACCGGTGACGTTTAGTCGTCGAGAAGATCATCCTCGTTTTCGTCCTCAACATCTACTTCATAGTTGATGGGCGAGGTTGCCTTCTTGAGGGCTTTTCGCATAGCATCAACGGGAGGGTTATTTCCGGTAAACAACTTATATTGGTAACCAGCTTGCCGGAGGAACATAGCGACACCTGATACTGCGGTGCAGCCTACTTCTCGGGCGTTTTTAAGGAGCAAAGTTTGCTCGGGGTTGTAGACGGTATCGAATACAATCGTACGTTCATCAAGGTATTTTCGATCGTAGGGGGAGTCATCAATGTTCGGGTGCATTCCGATGGGGGTGCCATTGATGATGAGGCCTGGTCGCGACTCATAACGGCGTTCCCATGGGATCGCTCTTCCACCGACATCTTTGGCAAGAGCTTCTGAACGCTCAACGCTGCGGCTGGCGATGGTAACCAAAGCGCCGCGTTGGCGGAGTCCATGAGCGATCGCTCTTGAAACGCCTCCAGCGCCGAGGAGCAATGCGGAACGACCTTGCAATTTTTCGTCAGGTCCCCAACGTTTCTCCATCGCTTGTTCGACACAATCCATGGCGGCACGGTAGTCGGTGTTGTAGCCCAACGCTTCGCCTCGATCAAAAATGACCGTATTAACTGCTCCGATACTCGAGGCAGCAGCTTCAACTTGGTGCAACAACTTCACGATCGCTTCTTTGTGAGGAATTGTCACACTAAGGCCGCCGAACGCTTCATTTTGTTTGCACCACTGCATGAAGATGGCGAGATCATCCTTCGGGATGTTAAGTGCCAGATAGCGATACGGCAGTCGATCGTGCTCAAAAGCGGCGTTGTGGATTAGAGGGCTTAGAGAGTGGCCAACGGGATCTGCGATAACCGCATAAAGCTTTGTCTTTTCGGTGATCTCTTCGACGCGATAGAGATGCTTCATTTGTTCGAAAGTGAGTTGGCCCGGGGCAACTTTTCGATTTGCGCTGGTGGTTGCGAATGTAAAAGGTGAGCCGTAGCGGCAAGCTAGAATTCTGGTGAGAACGCCTGCTTCGCCCATGCAAATTCCGATGGTGGGAACTTTGGCCTTTTCGACTAAGCGCAACATTCGAATAGTATCTGCAAAGGAGTTAGCCATTGTGGCTATCTTGACGATGTCAGCATCTTTAGCAGCCAAGCGAGCAGCGATATCTTCAAGATCAGCGGGGGTCTTTTCGAAATCGTGTAAGCTCACGATACGTTTGGTTTTTCCGTAGCGTGGAATAGAAGCTGCGATATCCTCTTCCAAGTCGACGTATTCGGCGCCCGATACGATGGCGGTCCGCAGAATTTTCTGGCGTTCGTCCTCAGACTTTGCCCAGCGGCCACCATCTTCTTTACGTCGGCAGGTTACCACCACGGGTGTGGGGCGGTCCTTGAGCAATCGTCCAAAGTCGATGGAACGACCAATGTAATCGACACGCAGTTCGACGAGTTTGGCGCCCAGTTCAGCCAAACGAGCATGTTCGGCGATGATGTGTTTGTGTCGAGTGCGACCGATACTGACGCAGATCATTGCTTTGTGACTCTCAGGATGTTTACCAGTGTAGAAATCGCTTCAGTAATTCAGGGCCGGGTTCCGTGAGGAAACTTTCGGGATGGAATTGCCAGCCTTCGAGTTTCGCGGATTTGTGACGCACTCCCATAATAATCTGATTTCCTCGGGAATCCGTGGTCCAGGCCGTCATTTCCAGGCATTCGGGCAAAGTAGGTGGATCGATCACGAGGCTGTGGTAACGGGTCGCTACAAACGGATTAGGTAAGCCCGCGAAAAAACCTTTGTTATCGTGGTGGATCTTGTCCGTTTTTCCATGCATTAGTTCAGGAGCGCGTACGATAGTGCCGCCGAGAGCCTGGCCGATGGATTGATGGCCTAAACAAACGCCTAGGATGGGAATTTCTCCCGTCAGTTTTTCCACAATTTCGACGCTGATCCCCGCTTCGGAAGGCGTGCATGGGCCGGGAGAAATAATCAATCGATCCGGTTTCATTTCCCGGATATTCGTCACGGAAAGCTGATCATTCCGGACGACATTTACATCCAAACTTGCGTCCAATTCACCTAGTCGTTGCACGAGGTTGTAGGTGAACGAATCGTAGTTATCGATCACCAGGATCATGCATCACCATCGATTGTCGCGAGGAGTTGTAGGGTTGTATTATTCACCGAGGGAATCTTTACATGAATTAATGGACTAGTTGGACGAACCGTTTTGAGTCTCGACACTCAACTTGCTCCCAGGTTCATCGGGCATAAGCTCCTTGAGCCGAATACTTCTCCAGCGTATTTCCAGGGGCATCACTTCGTTGCTGGCATGAATTTGCAGGGCAATGAAGCCGCGAGAGGATAAGTCATCCATCAAATCGGCAACCGGAACTTCGTTGATCCATGTTTTAATCCGATTCGCTTCGGCGACAACCCGCATTCTATTCCATTGGCCCAATCGGAAGGCAGCTTGTGCTTCTGGTCGATTCTTAAGCGTAACCAACCAGCCCCTTCGCCCCTCGTCATAGATGCCTCCAGTCCAAGCTCGGGAAGTGGGGTCAATTTCGATTTGATAGCCGTGCACACGACCATTTTTATACTCTGGCTCGCTAGAACTGCGTATTTGCACACCACTATTGAGGCGTTCGTTTTCCAGCTTGAATTCCAACTCAAGTTCAAAGTCAGCAAACTCTTGGGTGGTGCAGAGAAAGCTATTGGGAGTCGCGATGCGTGTTTTGCCCACAATAGCCCCATCCTCGACGCGAAACTCCGCTTGCCCGCCGCGCTGGGTCCAGCCATCGAGAGTTTTACCATCGAAAAGATCGCGAAAGATAGGGGCTCGCGTAGGGCTGAGTGGGGGGGCAGGGGGCGTTCCGCCTAGTTCTGGAATTGCAGTAAACGGGGCAACATCGCTGTCTTGCCCAAAGGAGCAGGTATCGGTCGTTGAGGCGCAGGCCCATAGGCAGAGCGAAACGACGAACCATGGATGGAGCCCAAAAAACCTTCCAAGTTGGTTCGCTAGCATTCTATAGTCTCGAAACTTTGACATATTTTCGGTGGCGATTCCACATTTGCCAGCATTTGGAATGAAACGAAAGGTACTGCAATCGACTCGCTGAAACTGCCTAATCAATCGCCATCCTTCCATAGTACGCAGAAAATGGGGTGTCCGTAACCATTATCACTTGAATTTCGCCACCTCCCACAAGGTGCCTGGCACCAAATAACCGGTTGCCTAACTGGGTGCCTGACACCTTTTCTAGTGACGCCACTCGGCGCATGCCTGGCACCAGTCGTTAGGCACCAGTCGTTAGGCACCAGTCGTTAGGCACCAGTCGTTAGGCACCAGTCGTTAGGCACCAGTCGGTACCGAAACCAACCTTTGCATGCTTAAAGGCGAAAGGTGAACAAGACAGCATTTCATCACATGGCATAGTATTCAAAAAAATATTTTACGAAAATACCTATTCGTAACTCTTGAACACATTCATCTGTTCACCAATAATGCCATAAACCAAAAGGAGTAAGACATGCGAAGAAAACGGACTCAGATTGCGAACCCAGCTGTAGAGAACATCCTTCACATCACGCAGCGCTGCGTTCGCCAAGATTTTTTTATGGACGACATGTTATGCACAAAGTGCAAGTTCCATCGACGGCGGGACGTCATCCTTTTCCGACTGAAGAAACTGGCATCCGCTTTTGCCATTGATGTACTGCGGTTTTCAATTCTTGCGAATCATTTTCACGTCATTTTGCGCAATAGACCTTTATTGGTTGAGGAAATGGATGATGAAGAAGTAGCAAGACGATGGCTAGTGATATGCCCAGGCTTTTGCCAAGCTCTTGCAGACTTCAGAAACAAGACCCCAGAAGGACCTACCGAAGCCGACATTAAAAAGCTTGCCAAGAATAAAAAGCGAATCGCCGAATTACGTTCGCGTCTCTCTAGTGTCAGCTATTTCATGTGGGCACTTAATGGCTACTGTGCAAAACTATTCAATCTTGTCGACCAAAAGAAAGGACACTTTTGGGAAGATCGATACAAGGTAAAAGTGCTATTGGATGACCTATCTACTTTTGTAGGTGCGATGTATGTCGACCTAAATCCTATCCGAGCAAACGCATGCAAAACCCCGGAAACGAGCGAATACACATCCGTTTACTGCCAAATTAAGGCTGCTGAAATGCAGGAGTCGAACCCTCAAGTCCCTGCAGAAAAGCGGCCAGATGCATTCATAACGCCGCTTGAAATCTCTAACGATGAAACATCGCAGCAACGCGTCAGTACCTTACCGACTCGGGCGAGCGACTTTGGCTTCTTGGGGATTTCGTTCCAAGAGTATCTTCTATCGATCGATATTGTTGGAAGGCTCATTCGTGAAGGTAAAAAGGGATTCATACCGCCTGAAATTCCGCCGATTTTCGAGCGTTTGAAAATTTCCTGGGAAAGTGCTTTAGAGCTTATCACCGCGTACGAAACGCTATTCAGGAGCTTTGTGGGTAGCAAAGACAGCTTGGCCAAAAAGGCTCTAGAGTTAGGAGGCCATAAGCTTCGCTGCCCGGCAGAAAAAAAAGGACTTTTACCTGAGCCAGACAAATCGCTGGCATCATCTAGTGCCTAACCGCCGCACAAGTTTCTTGCCCGCCTCATTGAAACAAACTCGAGCAGATTTCTTGCTCTCAACTGTTTCGACGCAGTTTGGCGTTGCAAAGTTCATTGTCGTTCGCTTTGAATGGCTCTGCCGATAGACCATTTAGCCACTTCGTTTTTAGACGACTTGAATTCTGCCTCTCAAAGTCATTTATTTCTCTTCGTGGACGCTCGGCTCATCTCCTCGAACCAAAACCGAGTGCCCCAAACCGAGTACCAACCGCGTACCTGGTACCAATTTTGAAGTTGGCAATTTGCCGGTGACCAATTTGCCGGTGACCGGCACCAAAAAAACAAGGTGCCAGGCATGAATGACGAGGCATGAATGACGAAACGGCGTAAAGCTAGATGACGTCAGCATTTAACGATTGCATCGATTCCTTTGATTTCAGGCGATTATTCGAACGCCTGAACATTGTTTTGTCATCCCAGTGCCAGGCATCCAATTAAAAGGCACCCAATGAGGTACCTGGCACCATACGGAAAGGGGTGCCTGGTACCGGTTGGGGAGGTTAGGCTGCGGCGAGGGGGCGGCAGAGACCAGCGGACTCGACCCAGCTTCTCACTTCGTCCAAATCTGGAGCAGTCGCTCCACGCAACATACGTTTGCCTTGAGCACTCTCCGCTAACGTGCGGATTTCCTCATACAATTTGACTGGATTTGATTTCGCTAAACGCTCAGGTGAACTGATCCCTGCAGCTACCAACAACTGAGCATCGTGGCCGCGCATATCGGGAACACGACATACCAAATGCGATTGTTGCTGCCATTGACGAATAACTTCCCCGCTTACACGTGACTCTCCTAAACGGGATGCCAATGACTCTGGATCCGCTTGCAGGAAATCTCGAACCGTAAAAATACCACAGTTGTTCAATCGCTGAGCAACTTTCGGTCCAACGCTTGGGGCATCCACCACCGGCCGATCTTGACTCAAGAAGAACTTAAGAACCTTGGTCGACTGCTTTGTCACAGTCTCAGCAGCTGCAACGGGTCTGGAAGTTACGACGCGACGGACCTCGCGTTTGCGTTTCACCGCCACGGGCTCTTCCGCCACAACGGGCTCTGCATCTCGTTCAGGTCTCTCGGCTCGAAGTCGCTCATGCATCTTTTGCTGCAAGCGACGCTCGGCAGCGGACATCGAATTCTTAGACTCCCGTTCTGATCGCGAGCGATCGCGTTCAGCACGCCCACTCTTTCTCCGTTCAGATCCGGAAACTCGATCGCGGCCGTCTACCGAAACCGCTGGCTTACGCTCGCGATTCGCTTCCACAATCCAACTGGTAATTCGTGCCACTTCGTAACCATTTCCACTGCGTAGAACCTGCCGACCTCGCTCGGTTTGCAAGAATCGCTCAACTCGCTTGGCTAGCTTTCGTGGAGTTAATTTTCCTAAGCGTCGCGGTGTCTTGATTCCACAACCAACCATCACTCGCGAATCGAACGCTCGTACATTCGGAACCTCACACACCAACCTCGACTCTGCTTGCCAGCGCGCGACTCGCTTCGGTGAAACATACCGATTTGATTTCCCTCTGGCATGATTCTTCAAACCGTTTTGGCGATAATAATCGTCATCCGAAGTATCCTCGAGCTTCAGCGACACCTTCTCTGGATTTGCATCCAACAGATTACCTATCGATTGAATGCCAACACGTCGTAATCGAGTTGCCATCGCTTCGTCCATCGACGGGGCGTCTTCGATTCGACTGCTTCGTGACAAATAAAATGGACCTCGCCCATCAACATAATATGTCTTCACTTTCGGTTTCTTCACCACCACGGGCTCTGGCGACTCAGCCAACCGCAGTGGCACAACCGTCGGTTCTTGCTGTGCGTATAGCTCATCGGCAATAGCATGAAGCCGTCGATTCACTTCCGCAGCATCTAATGTTTTCGCAGGTACTGGAACAACCACACTCTCAACAACAGGTATCGGTTCGGGCGCACGTTCAACTAATGGCCTAACGTGACAAATCCAAGCCTGGTGCGCCCGCGCCAACGTGCTAACCCGAGGATCCGCAGTTAATACGACAACTTGCATACCACGTCTCGCAACTTCCGCCAACACGCTCATCAACTGTTTCGCTGTCGCAACAGAGAGTTCGTTCCAGCAATCGTCGATCAACAAGGGGGCCACATGGCCTCGTCCCATCATCGCTTCAACAATCGCTAATCGAATCGCTAAAGTAGCAATGCGATACTCCTCAACCGATCGGCCAGACGCCGCATCCAAAGGCTTCACTGCGTCCAAATAAATCGGCGAAATAGATCGAGAATAGTAGTGATTCCAGTCTTGATCACAGGCCCATGTCGGAAGTGGACGCCCCTGAATCGCATGACCAGGAACTGCGGTAAGCTTCTCATGCCACGTATTCGCCGCGGAGTGCAAAATACTCTCCGTCACTGCCGGCTGCCGATACTCGACCATTCGCAGGTCGCCAATGCGACGATCCAAATCTCGCAACTCGGCCCGCAAACCATCGATGTGATCCCACTGTCGCAGTCTTTGCTCAATGCGTTCCAATTGCTCACGAAGCATCACCAAGCGACTGGTATCGATAACCCGAACCTTAGGCTCATCCTTCAATCGCTCTTCCAGCCGGCGAATCTCCACCAATAGTGCTGCATGGTCTCCTTGTGTCGCACGCAAACGAGCCTCAACATCACGCAATTTCTCGCGAATCGCTAACTCCGCTCCATCATCAATCGACTTTCGCACCACTGTCTTGATTTCGAGGGGCAACTGATTCGAACGATAACCGTGTAAGTTGACTCCATGATTCTCGCAACCACACTGAAACGGCAACTTCAATTTTAATTGCTCGACAGGAATCCCCATCTCTGCCGCAATCTGCTGCAACAACTGCAAGCGATCGCCCAACAGCTTTTCAATCGCTGTATGAAGTTCCTTCTCACAGCGTCCCAGTTGCTCGATTTGCTCATGCAATTGACGTGACGCTGTGTCCGATTCCTTTCGAGAAATCTGGCGACAAACTTCATATAGACTCTCCTGCATCGACTTGAGTGTCGATGGCAATGAAACATCTACATTGTTATTCCCTCGAGCCCCATGGTTGTAGACCTGCACCAAGTCTTCCAATTGACGCCGCGTTTGCAGAAGCTGATTCTCCAACGCTCGCAACGGCTCACGTGGATCAACAACCGCATACGGATTACTCAAATCACTTTGCTTCTCAACTCGCAATTGCGTAGCCGATTGCTCTAACTGCTGACGATGCGCAGCAATGTCGGTCGCCGTTCGTTGCCAATGATGTAACTGTGTATCGATCTCCTTCAAGCGATCCATATGACTCTTTGTTACGACAGGCACAAGAGTCTCAGTCACCAAGCGCTCAGTCACTACAGCCGGCCGACTGTTCTTCGATGCCAGATGTAACTCCTCGACCAATCGCTGCTGCTCCTGCCGCAAACGCTGGACCTGCCCATTCAATGGTTCAGCTCGATTTGTTGCATCTACTAACTCGCGCTGCCACTGCTCGCGCTGCGAATAATATCTGCGTTGCTCAAGCAACTCTGCCTCTGTGGGCACATCACGCTGCAACAAATCTATATCCTGCAACAAACGCCGTTGCTCAACACGCAAATCGTCTCTTGTTGAATAGGTTCGATCATGAACTGGCGAGCGATCAAAATAGTCGATTTCATTCGCCAAAGACGCGCGTCGACGCTGAAGATCTTCTAACTCTAAAGTCGGCACCTTTGGAACATAAGCGGGAACCGCGGCTTGCAATAATCCTTGCTGACGCGCCGCATTCCACAAACTCTGCGGCGCTACACATTGGTCTTTGCCAAGCGCATACACCGTTTCATAGAAGTCACGATCGATTTGTGGAACAGCTCCACCTTCATTCGCGGCCAACGATCGCCATGCCAACGCATCGCTCCACAAAGGACGATGCTCAACACGATACTCTCGCTCTCCATGCAAGTTGTTCGCGTAATGAAATCTTCGGAATAACCCCGATGCATCGCTCCAGGTAATCTGACGCATCGGCAACACCGTAGCACCAACCTGCATCGCTAACGGTCCGTACAAACCACTCACCAAACGGCGCATCATCTTCGACGTGTTGTACGCCGTCGGGACGCATATAGCATTGAGACCTTCATTCAGAGGACCAATGTGAGATATCGACTCTGCTACGGCAGAACCTGCTCGATTCGCCAATACTCCACTCCCCGTCGATGGCACTTGTGCCGATGGGTTCGATAGGGAACCGGCAGAATCCACTAGATTTTCGGGATCAACATCCATGCTAACCAGATACATTGGCTCCTCCTTAGCCTTATGGTCCAAACTGGGTCACCCGATAACCTACACCAACTACTCTTTTCGGGCCAATAGCGATTTTTGCGAATACTTTCCCCCCATTCCCGCCCAGCACATTTCTTTACAATCGATCACTCGCACCACCCCCGCTGTCCCCCAACTTCACCCTACATTTAGGGCGATTTACCCCGTTTCAGCTCACCACCGAACCTTTTTCCAACAAGTTCCCCCCATTCAACACCCAGCCTTTCCGTTTTGGCCATTTTCTCAAACCGCCCTGAAGGTTATCCTATCCTCAGCGGTGTTACTTGACTCGCTCGCCCTTTTCCCCCTCACTTTACAGTCCTGAATCCCATCATGACCACCCGCCGACGCGCTCGAGAAGTCGTTCTACAACTCCTCTACGAAGATGATCTCAATCCCAACCACGACCCAGCGCTCGCCGAACCTTTTATTAACAAGCGAATGCTAGCAAATAAGCCGCTGTCCCAGTTCGCGCTCGACCTGCTCACCGGCGTTCGCAAACATCGCTTCAAAGTCGATCAACTTCTCTCCCAAAAAGCTACTAACTGGTCGCTCCGCCGCATGTCGGCCATCGATCGCAATATCCTCCGCCTCGCCACGTACGAAATGGTGCACGTAGGGACACCAGGTCGCGTTGCCATTAACGAAGCGGTCGAAATTGCCAAACGCTACGGCGGCAAAAACTCTAGCACTTTTGTTAACGGAGTTCTCGATCGAGTTTTGCGAGAGCTCAATGATAAACAAGGTGAATCCGAGTCAGCCGCCGTCTCCGAAGCATAAACTGCCACGACACGGGGAACTCCCCAAACGGCCATGCCCCGTGACAGGTTACCGGTAGCCAACCCAACGCTCGAAGTCGATTCTTCTGCCGCGTTCTATCTTCATCTCTAATTTTCACCGCTACCCTTCTGCCTCAAATTGGCTACGATGTTACAGGCAGTTTGTTCTTTGACATTCCTTCACGCGAGTTCGATCTATGAGTGCGCCAGAAATATCGGCTGACCAGTCGCTGGCTTCTGTCAATGTTCCCCGTCTCATTGGGGAATTAAGCCCTATTTCTGATTCAGATCGACTTGTAGAGGCCGCATTGGCCGTAGCGCGGATGCTCCAAAATCGCGCAACCAAATTGCAGACTCCCGCCGAACGTCGCCAACAAGCTGAATTGGATCGCATGATCCAACACCCAAGCGACAAAGCCATTCTCACCCAGATGACCGACCAATCTTTTCGCAGCCAATCCGCTTGGCGCGTTGTCGATCAAATGGTGCATATTCTCGACGTACAAGGCGTACCTCGATTCTTCAGTATGCTTGACCGCACTTTGCTCAAAGGTTTTCAATCGTTTGGCAACTACTTGCCAGGCGTAGCCGTTCCGCTCGTCAAAGACAAAATGCGAAAGGAAACGGCAAACGTTATCCTTCCCGCTGAAGCCGAAGTCCTCTCGTCCCATTTGCGAGCCCGCAGTGAAGAAGGCTTGCGCATGAACGTGAACTTCTTGGGCGAAGCGATCCTCGGCGAAGAGGAAGCTCAGGTCCGGCTCGAAAAATATCTCGCTGCCTTGCAACGCCCTGAAATCGAATGCATGTCCGTTAAGATCTCAACGATCTATTCTCAAATTTCCGCCATCGCCCGGCGTCACACCGTCAAAGTTCTCTGTGATCGCTTAGAACTCATTCTTCGCGCCGCCGCTCGCGAAATGTTCGTGCGTCCCGATGGCTCCAAAGTGGGTAAGTTCGTCTATCTCGATATGGAAGAATATCGCGATCTGCGACTCACCGCCGACACCTTCATGAAGACGCTCGAACGACCCGGCCTTGAACAAGTCCGAGCGGGCATCGCACTTCAAGCTTACATCCCCGATTCACATATCGTTCAACGCGAATTATCCGAGTGGGCGCAAGATCGCGTCCGTCGAGGCGGCTCACCCATCACGGTCCGCGTTGTCAAAGGGGCCAACATGGAAATGGAGCGCGTCGAAGCTTCATTGCGTGGCTGGCCACAGGCGCCCTACAAACATAAATACGAAACCGATGCAAACTACAAACGCATGCTGCAGTACGGCATGCAGCCCGATATCTACAAAGCAGTTCAACTCGGTGTCGCCTCGCATAACCTTTTCGATCTCGCATACGCCATCGTCTTGGCAGCCAGCCAAGGCGTATTGGCTCAAGTGCAATTCGAAATGCTCGAAGGTATGGCCAACCACCAACGCCGAGCCCTCTTCGAACTCTGTCATAATGTTCTGCTGTACGCCCCAGCCTGCCATCAACATGAGTTCATCAATGCCATCGGCTACCTGATTCGCCGTTTAGATGAAAACACCGGACCAGACAACTTCTTGAGACACGCCTTCAATATCCAAGTTGGCAGCCCAGCTTGGAAGCGACTGGAATCAGGCTTTGTATCTTCACTCGAACTTTCCAAAACGGTTTCCGATCAGCCTCGTCGCACTCAAGATCGACGTCTTCCTCCAGCCCAACCTGCTGAACCAAAACGTTGGGAAGAGTTTCAAAATGAGCCCGACACCGATGTCTCGCTGGTTCAAAACGGCCTCTGGGCAGAATCCATCATCGAACAATGGAAACATCGATGCGATAGCCGCGCTACGGAAATCTCATTGTGCATCGCGGGTGAGACACAATCCGGCGAAGGTGGCCTCTACGAATCGCCCGATCCATCGCGCCCGGGTGTCGTCGCAGCTCGTTATCATCAAGCGAGCCCAGCCCAAATCCGTCGCGCTATTCAATGCGCGGCGGATGATCCATCAGGCTGGCGACAACTGTCCCCCCAACATCGCTATGACATCTTGCGCCAAGTCGCCCAAGAAATCCGCGTTCGCCGCGGTGACCTGATGGGGGCTGCTCTAGCTGATGGCGGTAAGACGTTGCTCGAAAGCGATCCCGAAGTCAGCGAGGCGGTTGACTTCGTAGAATTCTATGCAAGTTGTGCACTCGATTTGGCCAAACGCGACGATATTGAAGTTCAGCCACTCGGCGTAGTCGCCGTTATATCTCCCTGGAACTTCCCGATTGCAATCCCCTGCGGTGGTATCGCGGCAGCTCTGGCAGCCGGCAACACCGTATTGCTCAAACCTGCATCCGATACTGTCTTGCCCGCGTCCGTTCTCTGCGAGTGCTTCTGGGCTGCAGGCGTTCCGCGCACCGCATTACAACTCATCCCATGCAGCGGCAGTGTGGCAGGCAACTCTCTTGTCGGTCATCCGGATGTGAAAGCAGTTATCCTCACCGGCGGCACCGAAACAGCGCAGCGCATGCTCAAACAACATCCGCATCTCTTCCTACTGGCAGAGACCGGTGGCAAGAACGCGACGATCGTCACCGGCCTAAGTGATCGCGATCAAACCATCAAAAATGTTCTCCATTCCGCCTTCTCTCACTCTGGCCAAAAATGTAGCGCCACTTCGTTGCTGTTGCTGGAAGAAGAAGTCTTTGACGACACGAACTTCCGTGAACAATTCGTCGATGCAATCAGCAGCATGTCCGTCGGCTCCGCCTGGGAACTTAAGAACAAGATAGGACCATTGATTCGCCCACCAACCGGCGCACTGCTGCGTGGACTCAAAGAACTTGAACATGGCGAATCATGGGCCGTTCTCCCCAAACAACTCGACGATAATCCTTCCCTTTACAGCCCGGCCGTAAAGTGGAACGTGCAGCCCGATAGCTTCACCCACAAAACAGAACTCTTCGGACCTGTATTGGGCGTGATGAAGATCAAGAATCTCACGCACGGAATCGAATTAGTTCATGCTACTGGATACGGCTTGACCAGCGGTCTTGAAAGTTTGGATGACCGAGAACAAGAGCTGTGGTCGAACCATTTGAAAGCGGGCAATTTGTATATCAACCGTCCGACAACTGGAGCGATCGTGCTGAGACAACCATTCGGCGGTCTCGGCTTAAGCGCCTTCGGGCCGGGTATCAAAGCGGGCGGCCCCAACTACATCATTCCCCTTTGCCACGTGCGACCGAAGCCATCAACCTCTCGCGCAGCAGGCACGTCGGCTAAAACCACACCGCAAATTGGAAAACTAAAAACGCTGTGGGAACATCTGGAAAAAGATTCACAGGTACCGGCATCCATTGCAGCCTTGAAGCAGATGATTCGCGAAACATTGATCGATTTCGATCGTTTTGCTAACCAAGAGATTCTCGAATCACACGATCACTTCAAGCTGATCGGTCAAGATAATGTGCGACGATATCTACCAGTCAAACAAGTTCGAATTCGCGTTGAAATCAGCGATCGTTTAGAAGATGTCTTGATACGCATGATCGCAGCCATTTCGGTCGGCTGTCGCGTTACGGTCAGTGTGGCACCGCGATTCGATCGCAACCTCGTCGATTGGCTCGATCGCTGGACAGAAGACCTAGCCGGAAGTATCGAGTTCATTGAAGAGAGCGATGAAATATTGGCTGAAGCAATTCGCTCCAAGCAAACAGATCGAGTTCGATATGTCGATGCCAACGCGATTCCGCTTCCCATTCGGGCAGCAGCTCTCGAAGCTCATATCCATCTTGCTGATCGACCAGTGACGAATGTGGCTCGTGTCGAGGCTTTATGGTATGTCGAAGAGCAAAGCCTCTGTCGTGACTATCATCGTTACGGCAACCTCGGAGTTCGCGGACAAGAGCAACGCACTGAACCGCTCTAAGCTCAATCACTACATGTAGATCAAGCACCACACAAAAAACGGCTCTAGGCTGAATTTAAGCCCAGAGCCGTTAGGCGTGCTAGATATTATCGCCCAAAGCCAAGGAGTCCTCGACTTTCTTCCTCTTCCAGAAGATGACTTCCTGCCACACAAACATCAACAGTGCAATCACACCCGGAATGAGATAGTAGACCACCCGGAACAACAAAAGACCACACGTTACCGCAACGATCAATTCATTGGAGGGTGTGACTTCATTCTTGGTCAAAAGGTCTAACACAATCACTTCCAACACGCCAAAGCCACCTGGCACGTGCAATGTGACCGCCACAATCATTGCCGCCAAATAACTCACCAACACCGTGCTGTAATTTGCCGTGCCATCAGGAAGCAGAATGTACAACACTAACGAAGCTAAGGCGAAGTCCGCTGCAGATACAATCAACTGCAACAAGGAGAGATTCATTGGTGGAAAGGAATATTCCTGGCCACCAATTTTGAGCGGCTTGCGAATTAACAATGTCGCCATCAAATACGATAAGATCACCGCCAAGAAAACATAACCAAATACTACTGGCTCGAAATAGAGCTTATCTTGATACTCTTCCGGCAACTGCACAGGCAACATCACAAATGCGATACCTGCTAACAGAAACATCCCCATCCAAAACGTTACGGTCAGCAAAGAGATAAAGGCCACGATATCCATAAAGGAGAAACCCCAGCGTCGATACATGCGATATCGAACTGCGGTCCCTCCCAACATCCAACCGACGACATTACTGAAGGCATAGCCCACCACAGCCCCGACCATGATCTTCGAAATCGAAAGCTTCTTCTTTAGGTACGTTACCGCAATCCAGTCGTATCCTGTGAGCACCACAAAATTTAAAGCAGTGATCATCACCGCCAACAAAATCTGACTGGGCGGGATATTCTCAACGCTCTCCACAATCTGCGCCCAAGTGATATTCTTGAGCTTCGAGCGCACGATCCATAAACAGAAAGCGATGATTCCCAAGACCGTGGTGTACTTCGCAATTTCGATCGGCAGCCGCCAAGCAGCGTGCAGCTTTTGTGTTTCGCTTTCGCTACCTGCACTAGTGGTTTCTTGTTCAGAACTCATGCCTGTTTCGTTTCGTTAGTCTTCGAGCTAGCTCAATCAAAGATGTCAACTGTGGTTATACATCGCCTAAACGATCGCCGCAGTTACTGCGTGATTGTAAGCAGAAAACCGCTTTTTTCTCAGAGGGCACATCCTTACCTCACATAGGAAACACCAGCTTTGACTAACACCATTTACACAGCTTGCATCCTCAAAGGGGCTAGCATGTCTCATCAGTGCTGCTCCTTTCAGAAAATTAATTGTTCGTCACTTTCGAATTCTTTCAGTCACTTTAGGTGGTTTTAACAGCAAGATGCGATCGACAGCACCATTAACCCATTCTTATGCGATTTGATTTCACATAAAACATCTCCACCTCCATACCCCACACAATCGTCCACTATTCGGAGCATGCCATTCGGCTGCTTCAGCTTCAAGACTGCACTTGCCGAACCATGTGTCGTGACTATGATCCGAGATGAGTTGTGAAAAATTTCACGATCTTAGTTGATGCTGGATTGCTAGCTTGAATTCCTACATTCCGATTCTGATTTACTCTTTTGCAGTTCTCGGCTTTGCCGCGGTGAGTTTGCTTTTACCTCACTTGGTAGCCCCACGAAAGAAAACGCCCATCAAGGATATGCCTTACGAATCGGGCATGGATCCGGTTGGTGACGCGCGAAAACCACTCGACATAAAGTTCTATCTGATCGCGATTCTCTTTTTGCTGTTCGATGTGGAGCTGCTGTTTCTCTATCCCTGGGCAGTTGCCAATCGCTCGATCGTCACGCCTGAAACCAAGTTTGGAATCCTCATTGCACTGTTGTCACTCTCCGGTACTCTGTTCCTCGCCTACGTCTATGCGTGGAAGAAAGGTGTGTTTCAATGGCGACGCAAATGAACCCCACAGGCGACAATGTTATCTGGACTAGGCTTGATGCCGCCGCCAACTGGGCGCGCAAAAATAGTTTGTGGCCCATGCCATTCGCTACGGCGTGTTGCGGGATCGAATTGATGGCCGCCTCAGCTAGCCGTCACGACTTATCACGCTTCGGCTCAGAAGTAATGCGTTTCACTCCGCGTCAATGCGACTTGATGATCGTTGCTGGACGCGTAGTAATGAAAATGCTCCCTGTGCTCCAACGCATTTGGTTGCAAATGCCAGAACCCAAGTGGTGCATTTCGATGGGTGCTTGTGCCTGCTCGGGTGGAGTCTTCGACACCTACGCCGTAGTCCAAGGTATCGACCGTTTTATACCAGTTGATGTCTACATCCCAGGCTGCCCTCCGCGCCCCGAGCAATTGATCCGAGCCGTTCTCGATTTGCAAGAAAAGATTCAACAAACTGGTACGGTCTACGGCAAAGAATTCGCCTCGCGAACTTCTCCCGAAGGCCCACCTCGTTTCGATCGCGACGAAATTGAACGCATCCGCGATCGACAACCGAAGAAGTTTCAACTTCCTATCTATAACCCAAGGCACTGATCATGACGCTAACAGCGAAATGGCAAGAACGTCTTGATGCACTTTTACCTGATGAGGCGCGACGTTGGTCCGAGTTTCGTGGCCAATGCCGCCTGATCGTATCCAGAGATCGACTAGCGACAACCATGTCCACACTTCGCGATAAGTGCAGCATGGACATGCTCATCGACGTAACCGCCGTCGATTTGCTCGAATATCAAGGCGCTAAGGATCGTTTCGAAGTCGTCTATTGTTTGCTCAATACCGAATCGGGCGAACGATTGACGGTTTCTGTTTATCTTAACGAGCCTGAACTGACCGTCCCGTCGATGTATTCGCTATGGAAGTCAGCCGATTGGCTAGAACGAGAAGCGTATGACATGTTCGGAATACGATTTGAGAATCATCCGAATTTGAAACGGCTGCTACTGCCTGAACAATTTGCTTCCTACCCACTCCGCAAAGATTATCCGATGCAGGGCCGTGGGGAACGACATAATTTCCCGGTTGTAACGCGAGCTCAAAGTTAACTTTTTATCAAATGACGCGTTTTCACTTAGAGTCCAAGAAGACGCCCGTTGAATTGTGAGTGATTTCGTATGCCACTGGAGCTAAGAGATTTTGAAGTCGACGATTATGGTCGACGCGAAGGTTTGTGGACGCTGAACTTCGGTCCGCAGCATCCCGCCACGCACACAACTCTCCGCTTGCTGCTGACCTTAGATGGCGAAGAAGTTGTCGACGCTGAACCCGATATCGGTTTCTTGCATAGCGGTTTCGAGAAGCTTGGCGAAGCACTCGACTACAACCAATATGTCACCATCGTCGACCGCATGAACTACATCTCACCGATGGCCAACGAAATTGCTTGGCACCATGCGGTCGAAACACTCTTGGATATCGAACTCACCCCACGCTGCAAATATATTCGCACCATCTTCGCCGAGTTGATGCGTATCCATGATCATCTCTTGTGCGTAGGAGCCAGCGTCCTCGACTTGGGTGGCGTCACCGCCTTCATGTATGCGTTCAATGAACGCGAACGCATTTACGAAATCTGCGAACGTGTTACCGGCCAACGGTTCCACACAAGTTATACGCGTGTCGGTGGTTTGATGTTCGACATCACCGATGACGGCATTGAAATGATCCGCTCATTCGTGAACGGTTTCGACAAAGCCTACGCCGACATCGATCGTTTAGTCACACGCAACCGCATCTTTATCGAGCGCACGCGAGGTGTCGGCGTTCTGAGCAAAGAAGCTGCAATCTCCGGTGGAGCAACTGGCCCCGTCGCTCGAGCTAGCGGTGTAACTCGCGACTTGCGTCGCGACGAACCTTACCTCGCCTACAACGACCTTGAATTTGATGTGATCTGCTGTCGCGACGGCGATTGTTACGCCCGTTATCTGGTGCGTATGCTCGAATTGAAAGAGTCGATCAAAATCATTCGACAAGCTCTTGAGAATCTTCCCTCAGGGCCCATCTTTGCGCCGGGGACTGGCAAAGAAGCATTGCCTGAAAAACGTGAAGTTTATCAGAGTATCGAAGGTTTGATCCATCATTTCGAACAGATCATGCCCAATCGACAGCTTTCCAGCGAACGCGGTTCAATCTATGCAGCGACCGAATCACCCAACGGTGAGCTCGGATATTACTTAGTTGGCGATGGCAGCTTCAAAGCCTATCGCGCACGAACGCGTCCACCTTCGCTGATTCACTTTGCACTATTCCCGCAACTGATTCGCGGCTGCATGTTAAGCGATGTCGTTGCCGTTCTTGGAAGCCTCAACATCATTGCTGCGGAGCTCGATCGATGAGCGTTTTATCCGAAGGGTTACGTCAAAAGATTCGCGATCACTTTTCGCGATACCCCAACAAGCAAGCTGTCACACTTCCAGCGTTGCACTTAGTGCAACAGGAACTCAAATGCGTGCCTACCGAAGCGGTTGAAGAAGTTGCCGAGTTACTCGATTTGGCACCAGCACAAATCTTCGACACACTTTCGTTCTACGGATTTTTTCGTGACGAAGATCGCCCCTTAGGCAAAAAACGTGTGTGGATTTGTCGCAGTTTACCTTGCATGCTGCGGGGGGGTGATCAACTGCTAGCAGAAGTTTGCGAGAAGCTCCATCTATCGCCCGGTGACACCACCCCCAATGGTGAAGTTACCATTGAACTGGCGGAGTGCTTAGGGGCTTGCGATGGGGCACCTTGCATTTTGATCGATGACGAACTCAAGCTCAACGTTTCTGTGGAAGATGTTTTGCGATTGGCAGGAGAAAGTCATGAGTGAAGCATTTGAACCCGTTTTATTGCGTCGTGTTGGAAAACCGACTGGTGCATCGATCGACGCCTACATTGCCGACGGCGGTTACAACGGCTTGAAGAAAGCCATGGCCATGCAACCCGACGAAGTCACGCAAACGGTGATCAAATCGAACTTGCGCGGTCGTGGTGGTGCAGGCTTCCACACCGGCTCGAAATGGATGTTTCTACCTAAGGGTTACACTGGTCCGATTTACCTCTGCATCAATGGCGACGAAAGTGAACCAGGAACATTCAACAATCGTGTGATCATCGAAGAAGATCCACATCAAGTCTTGGAAGGCATCGTAATCGCAGGTTATGCGACCCGAGCTACTACAGCCTATTTTTATCTTCGTTATGAATACGGTCGTTGTTATCGCACATTGCAAAAAGCGATCGACGAAATGTATGCCAAGAATTTGCTAGGCAAGAACATTTTAGGATCAGGTTATTCGCTCGATATCCATTTGCATCGCGGGGCTTGTGCCTACATTTGCGGCGAAGAAACCGGCTTGATCGAAAGCTTGGAAGGCAAACGTGCTTGGCCACGGATCAAGCCACCATTCCCCGCGATTGAAGGTGCGTTTCGTCGCCCCACGATTGTCAACAACGTCGAAACACTCGCCTGCGTCACCAACATTTTGGATCGCGGACCAGAATGGTTCCAAACCATCGGCGTACCCAAAGATCCCAATAATCCGCGTGACGCCGGCAGTTATGGCTCGAAGCTTTATTGCATCAGCGGGCATGTGAACAAGCCAGGCTTGGTCGAATTACCGTTAGGCATCACCGCCCGACAGTTAATTGATCAACATGCTGGTGGTGTCTGGAAGAACCGCACTGCGAAAGCGGTTGTTCCCGGTGGAATCAGCATGGGATTTCTTTCGGCGAACGAACTCGACACGCCGCTTGATTTTAACGGTCCAGGACGGGCTGGCTGTCTCGGATTGGGAACGGCAGCGGTGATCGTAATTGACGATCACACCAGCATGATCGACGTTTTGTATAACACCTGCCGCTTCTTTGCACATGAATCGTGCGGTCAATGCACTCCATGTCGCGAAGGGACCGCTTGGTCTGCCAAGATTCTGCATCGTATCCGCCAAGGCGAAGGAACGATGGAAGATTTACAGAAGTTGGATGACATTTCGAAAACGATCGGAACCATACCCGGCACAACCATCTGCGGTTTAGCAGACGGTGCCGCTTGGCCAATCAAGAACGCCTTGCAAAAGTTTAGACCTGAGTTTGAAGAGTTTATTCGGTCGGGAAGAAAGTCCGAAATGCGTGAAGTCGCGTTGGCACATTAATGTCTCATCAACAGAGTCCTCTCTGCAGCTGAGAAACGTTTCAATGAAACAACCGATTTGACTGGGAGTAAATTTGTGGGCAGTGTAAGAATCAACGACGTCGAAATTGACGTCGATCCAAAATCCAACATCATTCAAGCTGCTCAGCAAGCTGGCGTAGAGATTCCGTATTATTGCTGGCACCATGACTTGAGCGTTGTCGCTAGTTGCCGCATGTGCCTTGTCGAAGTTGGCGAGAAGAAGCCCGATGGCACCGTGAGCATGTTTCCGAAGTTGGTTCCAGCGTGCCAGACACCAGCCAAACCTGGTACTGTGGTAATCACCGACAGTGACAAAGTCAAAAAATCCCGCGAGCAAACATTAGAGTATTTGTTGCTCAACCATCCTCTCGACTGCTCGATCTGCGATCAGGCGGGTGAATGCTATTTGCAAGATTACACCTACAAATATGGTCGAGCTCACAGTCGCCTCAATGAACCTAAAGTTCAACGCTTAGACAAATATCACATCGGTGATCAGATCGCTCTCTTCACCGATCGTTGTGTGATGTGCACACGCTGTGTTCGTTTCACGCGAGAAATCAGCGGCACATCGGAACTACATGTTGTGAACCGTGGCAGTGTGGAAGAAATCGATGTTTTCCCAGGCCATGAGTGCAACAACAAACTGGCAGGCAATGTCGTTGATCTCTGCCCAGTCGGTGCATTGTGCAGCAAAGACTTCCTCTACAAAAAACGCGTTTGGTGGCTGAAGTCCGCTAACAGCGTTTGCACTGGTTGCAGTACAGGTTGCAGCATCGAAGTCGACCAAAACGAAGACAAAATCTTCCGTTTGCGTCCGCGTGAAAATCCGCAGGCTCAAGGTTCCTTCATGTGCGACGAAGGCCGCTTTGGTTGGAAGTATGTCAACAGCGGAGAGCGAATACTCGCTCCTCGCAAAGGTAAAGCAACCTCAACCGTTGCGACAACACCATCGACCGACGCACAAACAAAAACGGATCTCGACTTTAGCGATCCTTGGCCAAATATTTTAAAGGATGTCAATCAAGCGATTACAGACGCCGCGAAACAAGACGCTCGCAAGGTTCTTGCAATCTTCTCTCCGTTCATGACCTGCGAAGAAGCCTACTTGCTCGCCGCACATTTGAAGTCGATCAATGCAAACATTCGCTTGGCGTTAGGTCCGGTGCCCGTAGTAGGAACCGACGATTGCTATCCGAAGGGACCTAAAGGTGAAAGCCCAGCACCCGAGAAAGTGAAATTCACCATTCGTGCTGAAAAATGTCCGAACAAGCTTGGTGTTAGCGCCATCCTGAGACACTTCCAGGGTGAA
>Ga0075158_10000377_pt1 | contig 36806 bp, 38 predicted proteins | sample JI91814BDNA_FD_70968 | JGI IMG/M metagenome (GOLD analysis project Ga0075158, IMG submission 70968) | Wastewater effluent complex algal communities from Wisconsin, to seasonally profile nutrient transformation and Carbon sequestration -... | ecosystem: Engineered > WWTP > Effluent > Algae... | reverse complement strand
TTTTCAAATTCATGACAATAGGCGAGAGCGCGTTCGGTGGTAATAACACAAAAAAACCCACCGAATCGCCAATGCGGCGAATACAGAGTATCCCCAATCAGAAAACAAAATCGATAATGATTAACTAAAAGAAAAATTTTTCATATAATGAAAAATCGGGTGAGGGGTGAGAGGCTTCTGAAGCCATCAGGCGTGAAGCCGATGCAGGGTTTGCTCCATCAGAGCAAAGGGGGGACCCCAAGCCAAGCGCAAAGCGGGCGAGGGGACTCGAACCCCCTCTAAGAGCTTGGAAGGCTATTGTGCTACCGTTACACCACGCCCGCATTGAGTTGATAATGTTATAATTTTAAATATATTTTTCCTGTCAACTCGATTAAATGGTTTTCTCCAAAGCCTTTTAAAAATATTCCATACTTATGAATGAATTGCAATCCTATAGAAATTTTTGGAAAGAATACACTCGTCTTGGTGACATCATAAGCCTTCTCCACTGGGACAGTGAAGTCATGATGCCTGACGATGGAAGGGAAGAGCGTGCGGAGCAGATTTCGCAGTTGTCTTCTCTCTCTCACAAAATGTTTACCGGCGATGAAGCCAAGCGTCATATTGAAAATCTACACAACCTGATCGCAAAAAATCCTCCCGAGGCAATTCCACTTCGAAGAGAATTGGAAATTCTAGAGCGTGATAGAAATCGTGCTATTACGCTCCCGGTCGAGCTAGTAGAGCGTTTTTCTAAATTGACTAACCTTGCTCACGGAATCTGGGCGGACGCTAAAAAAAATAAAGACTTCAAGTCCTTCGAGCCTACACTCACTGAGATCACCGAGCTTTCAATTGAAATGGCTGAGTGTTATGGCTATACAACCGAGCGTTATGATGCCCTCCTCGAAGGTTATGAGACAGGTGCTAAGTCTAATGATTTGGAAAATCTTTTTTTACATCTCAAGAATTCACTCATTCCAATTGTCAATGAAGGAAAGTCTTACTCCTCTCCTTTTAAAAATCCAATTCCCGTTGAATTCCAAAAAGCATTTAACGATAGACTTCCCGGCATACTCGGATTACCCGCATCTGCTTCCCGCTTAGATATTAGTGTGCATCCTTTTTCTACTAGTCTTGGTTCTAAGGATAAGCGGATAACGACTCGTTACCACGTTACAGATCCTCTTTCTTCTATCTTTGGAGTTTTACATGAGACAGGACACGCTCTTTATGAATATGGTTTGGGGCAAATGAAAGATTACCCCTCTCCTTTAACTGCTGCCGTTTCTCTTGGAATCCATGAATCCCAAAGTCGTCTCTGGGAAAATCAAGTTGGCAGGTCGCGTGCCTTCTGGGAATACTTCTACCCAGTTTTACTAAAAGAATTTAATATCTATCATTATGATCTTCCCTTCAATGACTTATACAATTATATCAATTCAGTTGTTAAATCAAAGATTCGTGTCGAAGCAGACCAGGTTACTTATAATCTGCATATCATTTTACGTTTTGAAATTGAGCGGGATTTAATTTCTCGTCGCATTAAAGTTTCAGATCTTCCCGAAGTCTGGAATTCTAAAATGAAAGAATTTTTTGATCTTACGATTAACGATGACTCAGAGGGCGTATTGCAAGACGTGCATTGGAGTGGGGGAGCCTTTGGTTATTTCCCAACTTATACATTGGGTAATATCTATTCGGCCCAACTCTTTCATCACTTCCTTGCTACCCATGAAAGTTTTTGGGATGATGTCATTAAGCGTGGTGATATGTCTAGTTTAAATAAATGGCTCACTCGAAAAGTTTATTCTCATGGTCGTAATCTAGATCCAAAAGATTTAATCAAGGAAGCTACTGGAGAAGCGCCTAAGAGTGATTATCTTGTCCGTTATCTAAAAACAAAAGTCCAGGAGCAAGAATAGTATGTCATCTGAAATAATTCATTTTTCTAAGTTTCAAGATTTAACTTATTTAGATAATCTTGCTTTATTTTATGTCTGCAATGAAACTCCTCCCTCTACTCTCGCCCTTGCTTTTTTACACGGCGATCCAAAAGTAGTTGGCTCAATGCTCGGTGTTCTCGATGGCAAACGTAGAGAATATGTTCATAGCTTAATGGCATCCCAAAAAGATGCTGACCTTGAAAAAAAGGAAAGTGCTGTATCGGGTCTTCTTATCATTGCGGAGGGGTTACTTTCCCGTAACCTCATTGAGAAGCGTGGTAATTTTTACTACGGAACAGAAAATGGTAAGAAAGTATGAAAATAAAACTTTGTTGGTTACTCTTACTTACCCTCTTTTTTAGTTTTAATTGCAAACGGATTCAATCTTTTTTTGAAGAAGAAAAAATTCCTTCCGTTTCCAATCCCAAAACAATCAAGCAGGATTTATTCGAATTAAAATACCCCTCCAACTGGGAATACCAGGAAGACAAAGAAAATAAAGTCAATTTAGATTTCAGAAGTTATCTAATTGAAAGCACCGGCAATTCTTATGTGCAAATTTTTGTCTACGGAAAAGAGATCGACAATAAATCCTGTGCCGAAGAATTCAAATCAGAATTTGAAGAAGACTTAATCGAATCCGAAAAAGTAGAAGTAAGGGATTCCTGGGGCAAACAAAAAGGCTACGGTCTAAAGCTCACTGGAAAAATTCTTTTTTTAAATCCGGGTAGCATTAATATTTTTTGTTTCGCTCAGGGAGAAAAAACTTTTTCTGTCATCGAATTTTATTATGAATCTGATTTTGAAAGAATCAAGCCCGGGCTTTTTTTAATTCAATCTAGCTTTAAATTATTTTAAATTCTTGCATTCTTACTTTAGTTTTAAAATTATTTTCAAAGGAGTCTTTTATGAAATATATAATCTTTCTTTTCTTACTTGTTTTTCTATCCTGCTCTTCTGCGGATACTTCTACTCAGACAACTGAAAAAGCTAGTGCTACATCTGAGGAAAAATCTCTCATCGATACAATTAAAGAAAAAGCCGAATCCGAAGAAGGAAAAAAAGTAATCGAAACCATCAAAGAAAAAGCCCAGGACAAAGAGACCCAGGAAAAAATAAAAGGGTTATTTAAAAAAGACGAGAAGAAGTAATCTGGATTCAGGGGATAATTGAGATTACCCCGGTCACCTCGAACTGCTTCACCGTCCGCCCTTCGCTTGGTCGCGAGCCAATGCCTTCGCAAGGTCTATTTTACAAAAATAGTATAAGATAAACCTAATACTACGTTTGTAAAATAGATTTCTCACTTACGCAAACTTGGAAATCGCTCGTTCGAAATGACTGTAATAATTGCTTTATTTCCCTTCACTTTTATCCAATATATCATCAATCCGTTTCTCTATCTCTTCAAAGGGTAATGTCTTGTGGGTGGTTTCTTTGTCGGGATAGGTTTCATAAAGTAGCGATTGAATTTCGAAAAATACTTTTTGGGCTTCTTTGTTCTTTTTTATTTTTTCTAGATTATATCCTGCTCCAGTGATTTTATCAACTAGCGCTAAATACCTGTTAAACTCTACAAGCATTGGCTTTACATTGGATTCATTTAGATATTCTTCTAAAGTTGGATTTTTTTCTGATGTAATGCACTCATAGCATCTATTCTCTGCTGGTAAAAAGCGCATAAATAAATTTGCATCTTTATCATACTTCAGTGGATACATCCTACAAACAAGCGGTCTGAATTCATACACTTCGCAGAGATACTTCTCATTAGCCCCATTCATTTCTCTATATAAAAAGGGACATGTGGAATTAGACCTGGAATTTAAAATAGGCTCCATCCAAAAACTAGCGGGATTGATTCTATACGTTACAAGTTTTTTCTCGAATAATTCTTTTGCTGATAGATTTAGATTCTTTGCTATTCTAAAAATATCAAAGCTAGAAAGTAAAACAAGGTTGTGTATGCAGCATTTGCCTGTAGCCCTGCATAAAAATGGGACTAAGTCTTTCTCTTCAACAATCATCTACTTAAATAGCTTAAATGAAATAATTTCATCCTGTGTTTCGAGAAAGGCTGTATCTCTTTCGCCTGACGGTCTCATTCTTGCTGGCATGGAAATGCTTCTATGTCCTAATACATTTCCTTCACTTGATAAAAATAAAACCTGGTTCTCTACACTCACTGCAAAATAACTTCCACTACTGTAAGCGATTTGATATATATCTTCTCGCTTTGACTTTTGTTTTTTCCAGACTGCCTTTCCTTTTTTTCCTACAATCGATACTTGATCGGGTAAGTTAACGGCAATATTCCCCTCATCATCGAGAGCCATAAATATTTTATGAGGATATACATTTTCTAGAGTAAAGCTAGATAGGATTTCCCCCTTTTCGTTTAGAATGGCGATAAAGTCTTTTGTGTTTCTTAAAAAATGAACTGCACTCAACTTTCCATTTGGGGATACCGCGCCACTTTTACAAAAAAGAAAATCCTTAGAATTAGGTTCGTCTTTTTTTTGGAAGATTATTTTTCCCGTCCCGTCGAGTAGTGCAATTTCTCCACCCGAGAATACAAGTAAAGCACCATTTGCCATCACAGGAAATGCTATATCAGATAAAAATCTTCCGTCTATTTGTTTTGCTCCCGTAGGATTTCCGTTTACATCCGAGATTAAAACCTGGTTTCCATCACCCGATATAAATAGAAGCAACTCTCCATTATGCGAAACACGCGGGTAACTCTTGTAAGGCTTTTCCCATAATACTTCACCATCGTTTGAGTAGTATAATACAGTATTGCCAACTTTTTTATACAAGAAATGTCCTTTCCCGACTAGTGGCATTTCACTAAAAGAATTTTCCTCGATTGCAAATTTTCCCGCTCTAAAAAAATAAACTCCCGTTTTAGTCTTGTATCCATTGAGTCTTTCAAGCGGGTTTAGTTTAAACCTTGCGTCAGTTGACATTCCGATTTCTTCTGTTTTACTCCACGCCCAGTTTTCGTGAACATGAGAAATATGCGTATACGAATTTCCCAGGTTTAGAAAAATCAAAACGCTCGAAATAAAAATAAAGATTAGGTAGTATAAAAATTTCATATCGATTTTATAAATTATCCTGCATTAACTTTTGGTAGAGATGAAACAAAGCAATATTAGCCACATAGTCACGGAATATATCACGGCTGAGTGGAAGTTCATACTTGAATACCTTTGGCTCTTCATGGTTTGCTTTAATCCCTATATAGACGAGTCCCACTTTTTTGTCTTTGGTTCCACCTGTCGGTCCTGCAATGCCCGTTACAGATATCGCATAATTTGTATTAAACCTATGTTGAACACCACTAGCCATTTCGCCTGCCGTTTCAGGACTTACGGCTCCTACTGAATCAAGGGTTCCTTTTTTAACGCCTAAAATATTTTGCTTTATATCATTGTGATACGCAACAACTGAGCCAAGGTAGTATGCAGAAGAGCCTGACATATCTGTAAGAATTTTTCCTACTAGTCCGCCCGTGCAGCTTTCTGCTGTGGAGACTGTTCTTTTAGAGCTTGTAAGCATGGAATGAATGTCTAGAAAAATATCATCCCCGATCTTGTCTTTGTATTCTGTATCTATATGTCCTATGATTTTTCGTAAATTATCTACAGACGTTGATTTGAAAGTAACTTTAATATGACCCGGTTTTGCGGTTACTCCCCATTCTACCCCGTCTTGAATTATATCGTTGTGATTTTTGATGAAGGTAGCCTGGAAGATACTTTCTGTTACCCCCCAGATGGATCTTGATCTACTCTGTAAGTCTTCTTTGTAGTAGTCTTTCTTTACCATCGGTAAAAAATAATCGGAGAACATTTTCTTCATTTCTTTTGGCACACCCGGCATAGCAGCGAGGCGAGTAGTTTCATTTAGCTCAATATAAAAACCAGGTGCAAGACCTACATCATTTTCTAATACTCTAGACCCGATCGGAATTGTAGTCTGTCTTCTAGAGACTGGAAGCAAATCCTGGTATACTTTTCCTCTTTGCTCTGCAAGAAAGGTTAATTTCTCTAACGCCCTTTCATGGGTTACTGTGTCTTTGCCGGAGATTTTAGAAATTACATCGAGTGTATGATCGTCTGCCGTAGCTCCAAGCCCACCTGTCATGATGATTAGATTCTCACCTGCCCTTGCCATAATCGAGCGGATTTCTTCTTCGATTAACAGTGGTTTGTCTGGTAGAGCAAGAAACTTAGTAATAGAAAAACCAAGCCCGGTAAGTTCATTTGCAATCCACGTAGAATTTGTATCTACACTTTTACCGGAAGTAATTTCTGTTCCAGTAGAGATGATATGAATACTCAGCATTATGCGCTCCTTTCCATTTTCTCAGGCGAACTAATTCCTAAAATATTTAATCCTTCTTTTATTGCGATAGAAGCAGTCTTACAAATATAAGCCAGTCCTGATCTAGTCTTCTCGTCGCATTCCTTTAACTTATTGTCTTTTGCTCCGTAAAATTTTGTAAAGGATTTACTTAGATTTTGTAAGTAATTTGCTACTCTATGTGGCTCTCCATTCTTTCCTGCGTCTAATATTTCTTCTGGAAAGCGCGATACCCAGAACAATAGACTTCTTCTTTCTTCTGTCATTGGAATGGTTTTTAAATTTTCAAAGCTAACTTCTTTTCCTGTCTCGCGAAAAATTGAGTGTATCCGTGCATGTGCATATTGAATGTAGAATACAGGGTTCTTATCTGATTCTTCTTTTGCTAAGTCTAAATCAAAATCGAGCGGCGACTCAAGAGAGCGCATAATAAAGAAATACCGCCCTACATCTTTTGCGCTTTCGCCTAAAAATTCGAGCAGGTCTTTCATGGTTTGAAATTGACCGAGACGCTTACTCATTTTTTGTTTCTCGCCCTTGGAAATTAAATTTACCTGTTGCGAAATTAAAACTTTAAATTTGGATTCTGAAAATCCAAGAGAAATCATAGCTCCTCTAAGTCTCGCTATGTAACCATGATGATCCGGTCCCCAGATATTTGTAATTTGATTAAAGCCTCTATCGATTTTTGTCTTATGATAAGCTATATCAGCTAATAAATAAGTAGGGCGACCATCATCTCTGACTACAACCCTGTCTTTATCGTCTCCATACTTCGTTGAGATAAATACCTGTTTGCCGTCTTCTTCTTTTATATCGCCTGACTTCTTTAAATTTTCCATTACGGATAATACGCTATTACTCTCATGCAGAGATTTTTCGCTGTAGAACTTATCGAAGTTGACTCCAAAAGAAATCAAATCTTTTTTTTGTGTTTCGAGGTTTTTTTCTACTGCCCATAGAGAAAATTTTTCTGCCAGAGATTGGTAGTTTTTAGAATTTAATAATTCGTCTATCGTAGATTTTTTATTTGCATCGGAATAGATTTGGATAGCGATATCTTTTATGTATTCTCCCCTGTAACCTTCAGCGGGAAGAATATTTTTTTCTAATAGAGCCTCTATTGGAGTTGTGTCCCCTTCTTCTTGAAAGGTAAGACTTACTCCCGTTAAATGCTCTCTCAATCTAGAAAGACAGGATACTCCTAATAAGAATACCTGGTTGCCATAATCATTTACATAAAACTCACGATGCACTTTATGACCAAGAGTAGATAGCAGATTACAGATAGTATCCCCTGTTGCAGCCGCTCTTGCCGATACGATATTCAGTGGACCTGTAGGGTTGGCGCTTACAAATTCGAAAATGATATTTTCTTTTTCATCCACTTGCGCATATAGATTGTTATCCTTAGAAATAAAGGAATTTATATATTCCAGAAGAAAAGAATCTTCTACTCGGAAGTTTACAAATCCAGGTGGAGTAAAGTCTACTTTGGAAAATATTTTTACATCTTTAAATAACTCTAAGAATTTATTTGCGATTTCTTTTGGATCGCCGAGCAAATCTTTATTTTCCAAAAGAAATGGAGTAGAGTAGTCTCCAAATTTTTCATTGCGAGAATATTCTACTCTAACTTTTACTTTTTGTCTTAGTTCAGTTGTAGTAAAAAGAGTAACTGCTTTTTCGAGTTCTTTTAGGACCAGGTTTTTTAATGTTTCATTTTCTTTCATGTATATGTTTCTTCTGCCAATTCTTTTCTATGTTTTTAAATGATTCCTTTTTGACATCCATAATTATTTCCCAACTAGACATGTCTTTTTTATTACCAACAATTTCTGGTTTTAAAATTTCATATTCATTACGGTCTGCAAATCGAAATAAAAATCCAAATACGATTGCAAGGCAAGCCAATAGAATTATAGTCTTAATAGTGAATTTCATAATTTGTCCCCATCGATTTATACAATAAATCAAATGCTTTTAAGGCAACATTCAAATAGCTTCTCAAATAATCATTTAAAATTTGATCGAGCTCAATGATTACTGGAGTTGGAATTTCTTCGCCTGAAAGATTTGCATATCTCATCTTGAAAATTTTGTCCATGAGCCTAATACTCAGTATTTGGTTTTTAAGAGGTGGATGACAATCCCCACAGGTTATTTCTAAATTCATATAGTGAAGGGCAGCTGAGTTTTTTACAAGCACCGGCTCTTCACACACTGCGCAGGAAAAATCTTTTGAGACTAGACCTAAAAGAGAAAGAAGTCTCAGTTTAAAAAAAGGAAGTATTAAAGGATGAAACTTATTAGTGTTTAACGCTTGCAGAGCTGCATAAAAAAGCTCAAAGCATTTAGTGTGAGAATCTCCATTTGGTAAAATAGAATCAATCAATTCACAAAAATATATTATTAGCAGATAACCCTCGTAAGTCGATTTAGGATTTTCAAACCTATCGATAATACTTACTTCTTTTACGTTGTGAATTTCTGTATTTTTATGATGGTAATAATCTATACTGATAAAAGAGCCAAGTTCACTTGCAATGATGGGACGATTTTTACTTTTTTTAATTCCTTTCAGTCGGTATTTAGCTTTGCTCCCGGACTCACCTAAGAGTGTAATGAGAGCATCCGCCTCCCCGACTAGTTTTGTTGAAACAACAATTCCCTTTTCTTTTATGAGTGACATTGGATACTACTCATTAGCCCTATTCTACAAATTCTCTTTCGTATGGTTTGTGTGCTCGGCTTCTACTAAAGAAAGATTCTTTTTCTTTTACCATTTCATACTCTTCCCAGAGTTTTTGGTTAAAGTAAGCGGGAGTTAGGCGTATATAGTTTGACGAATTATTTGCATTATCCCCTACAAAGTCAAAAAGATGATTCCATGACATTACTTTAAATACAACTGGCTCTTTGTGTTGTTCTTTTCTTTCGATATGCTTATGCTTGACACCGAAATTACTTGGATTATAGTTTTCAGCAGTTTCATATTCGACCTGCTGAATTCTTCCGTAAGTATCAATGATAAAAGAAACTTGTTCAATGTCACCTTTACCAAACATTGTCCTTTGTAATTTTATTCCACCGGTATAAATATTTCTACTAAAGAAAGGTCCTACGCCTGATGTCGTGTTCTCTTCTTTTTCCCAAAAGAAATGATACGTTATATGCGTGTTACCCTCAATGTCTTTACTCGCCCTATAATAAATGGCAAATGGGTCTCCGTGCTCTGAGCCTGTCTCTAGAACGGGCGCATAACGTTTGGCCAGTTCGTCATCTTTGATTGGTGTAAAGCCAGGTATTGTGTCTGCATTTTTGTCTACTACTTGCACCGAAGAGCAGTAGCTAAATAGAATAGTTAGTAATGTAAAAAATAAAAACTTCATCATTGAATCCTTCTTTAAAATTCAGAGATAGGGGTTGTGTAAAAGTATGAATTTCTCACAGAGCGCACTGAGAGCACAGAGAAAAGAATCAATAAAACCTGCGCTGAGTTATCGAATGTGTCAATGCTCTTAGTGACCTCTGTTTGCTCTGTGAGAGATATTTTCTCTGTTTTTACACAACCCAAACCCACTATCGTATTGTTTTTTAAATTTAGTCTATAAGTCAAATACAACTCTATTTTTCTAAGTCTCTAATATAATTCTCTATTGCTTCACGAGTCGTCATCCAATTTCGATTTAATTTAACTGCGGGCAATTTTCCTCTTCTAGCAAGTAGGGAAAGATACTCCATAGAATAATCACAATATTGTGTCGCCTCACTTAAAGAAATATATCCCTGCTTCGACTTCGGCTTAACAGGAGTAACCGCTTGCAGATAGATGATGAGTGATCTCTCTATTGACCTTCCAATAAATTCCATATAAGAGTCAAATTTATCGGAGTCCGCTTCTCTTAATACACGGTAGTATTTTTTTCGGTCTAGATGTAAAATTACCGCAGGGGGATAACCATGTTGCATTAGTATTAAATTCATAATCAGCCTGGCTGTCCTTCCATTTCCATCGATAAAGGGATGAATATGAACAAATTTAAAATGAATCCAGGCAGCAAGCTCTGGAACGGACATTTGCGGATAATGCTCATAATACCAGCTTACCATCTCTTCAATAAGAGAATTAATCTTTAGAGGATTAGGAGGAATATGCCTTGATCCTAAAATTCGAACTTGTGTTCTTCTAAAAATTCCAGCGTTTTCATCATCTATTTTTGTTAGAATCAATTCATGGAGATTTAGAATTAGTGTTTTACTTAGCTTTGTTTTCTTTTTGATCGTATTGTAAATAAAATCAATTCCTGCTTTGTGATTTATTACTTCAAAATGTTCACGTAGACTTTTGTTTCCTATCGTGATTCCATTTCGTAAAACCAATTCTGTTTCTTGTAGCGTAAGAGTATTTCCTTCAATTGCATTGGAATTATAAGTCCATTCCACCAAAAATTGTTCCCGTAATTTATCTACGATTGCTTTATTGAATGGTCTATACTTATCTAATTCTTTCTTTTTTCCAAGCAAGCTTTTAATTAAATTTATTTTCATATCGTATCGGATAGTTCAAAATAATGTCTATCCGATATATAGTCAAGTCAAAATCATATTGTATCGGATAGAGTAAAAATTAACCGATCCGATATGATTCTTAATTGATAATTAAAATCAATAGATTTATTTTGATAGGGAAATTCAAAAGCTACCTAACCAATGCTAATTAAAATTTTTCTATTTCGTCTTGCAATTTCTTAGTTCATTTCTAGTTTGTAACTTGCGATTGTGTAATGAATTTATTTTTTTTACACACACAAGGAATATTGTATGGCAAAGGATTTTGCAGAAAAAAGAAAGGCTCCCCGATTTTCACTCGAGAGTTTTAGTGATTTTAAAAATGAAAATGGCGAGATAGAAAAAGACTGTTACATTCAAAATATCGGCACCGGTGGTGCTATGGCTATGTCGATTTTAAAACATTCTGTCGGAGATAAAATTAAAATTTCTTTTAAGATTAAAGACAGAGTTTTTGAAAAAGAAGGCATTGTAAAAACTTCAAAACCACTCAGCAGTAATCGTAAGCATGTTTTAAAGATTGGAAAGAATCTTAATTTTGCGAATTCACTTAACATAGCGTTTAATGAAGAGTTGTCGCTAGCAGATTTTGATTATATAAAATTTAATTATCTAAAGGATTAGTCGATGGATTCAAAGATAAAAAAAAATTTAAACAACAATGAATTAGATCCATCTAGACTCGAAGAGATAAGCAAGCACTTTGACTTTGATTATCTAAAAAGTATGGCTGTCAATATTCTTGACCCTATTGACAAATACTATTTTCGATCTAGGTTTATTAACTTTGAAACAATTCCAGAGCGGAATAATCCCGATTCGCCGGTGATCTATATTTCCAATCATTCCGGAATGACATTTCCCTGGGATGCAATTATTTTTGTAGGAAAGATTTTCCAAAAAAATAAATTACAAATAAAAAATTCTCTTAGAGCACTTACTGCTCCTGCGTTATCCGCTTCCCGTTATATGCAGCCTTATTTTGTAGATGATTTTTGGAGAAGAGTAGGAGGAGTTGACGCAACTCTAGAAAATTTTGATACGATGATGAATTTGAAAGATTCTAACGTATTAATTTATCCAGAAGGAATTGCGGGAATTGGAAAAGGTTTCGATAAAAAATACCAGCTACAACAATTTTCGAGTTCTTTTATTCGAATGGCTATCAAGTATAAAACAGATATCGTTCCTGTATCTGTGGTTAATGGCGAATACATCAATCCATACAGTTATCGAAACGATGAACTTAATAAGCTAGTAAATAAAATTGGAATTCCATTTTTGCCAGTAGGACCTATCACACCGTTAGTCGCTGTCCAACCGTGGATTTATTATTTTGGAATGCCATCCAAGCTTACCTACTTTAGAGGAAAGACAATTAAGCTCTACGAAATGACAGACAAGCCAATTGAAAAATTAAAGAAAAAAGAAATTCATTTTCTTCGTGATTCTGTCCAGTTTCAAATGCAAACTGAATTAGACCTGGCTGTTGAAACTTATGGAAAAGATCCTTATTGCCTGGAAGAACTCGGTGATTTGTGGAGAGATAATCTTGATAAGATATTATACATTCTTCCCTCTGGATGGCCTGTATTATTTCATGAGCATGAAATGCGATACGCGAAAGAGAAGTCCTTTCGGATTCCTTTTGATAATTCTTCTTATTTTCAGGCACTTTCAAAAACACCGGAAAATCTATTTTACGGACTTCCGGTGTTAGGAATTGCTGGACTTTTAAAATGGAAAGGAATTTTTTAGATATCTTCGTCTGACCAACCAACATCAGTTAAGAAGTCATCGTATCCACCATCATAAATGCTAATTGTATTTTTATCAAATACGATTAGCTTTGTGGCAACTGCTCGCAAATGCATTTCGTTGTGGGATACCATGATTACACTGCCATCGAACTGATCGATTGCTTCAATTAAAGAATCGCAGGATTGCATATCCAAGTGGTTGGTTGGCTCATCGAGAAATAATAAGTTTGAGGGGGTAACAAGAATTTTCCCCAAGAGCACTCGACTTTTTTCCCCACCCGAGAGAACTTTAATTTTCTTTAACGCAGTATCACCTGAAAACATAAGACCACCAGCGATATTGCGCGCAATGCTTTCTGTGCAGGATTTATCTGCACTTTTAATTTCTTCCACAACTGTATTGCTATCGTCCATATCTAGTTTGTTGGTTTGTCCGAAGTAGCCTTCTTTTAAAATAGGATGCTTATTTACTGTGCCGGATACAGGCTGTAATTCGCCAGCAAGAACTTTTAAAAGCGTAGATTTTCCTTTTCCGTTTTTTCCGATGATACAAATTCTATCTCGCTTACCCACGCTGAGTGTAAAATCTTCTACCAAGAAAGGAGCTTTACCGGTATAAGAAAAAGAAATTCCATCAGCGGATAACATCTGGCTAGCCCCAAAGGGAGCAGCGTTAAAGAATAAATCTAAATCTTCTATTACATCTAACGCTTTCATTTCTCCCTGTTTCTCAAGCTTCTTAACACGGGATTGGGTGCGACTCGCAAAACTTGCCTTAGCCTTAAACTTGGCGATGAAGATTTCTTCTTGCTTGCGTTTCTTTGCTTCATTGAGTCTAGTCTTTTCATAAAGCTCTTCTGCTTCATTGATCTGAGTATATAATTTTTCTGTGTCACCCTGGACTTTAATTGCCTTGGTGCGATGAATTGCCACAACATGTGAAACGACTGCATCCATAAAACTTCTATCGTGGGTAACAAGGATTATCTCCCCTTCCCATTCGCGTAAGAATTCTTCGAGCCACCGAATCGTAACGATATCGAGATAGTTGTTTGGCTCATCGAGCATTAGCATATCAGGCCTTGATACAAGAAGTTTCGCAAGGTTCATTCGAATCTGGTAACCACCGGAAAATTCATTCGGGTTTCTTTCCATATCCGCTTCTGAAAATCCAAGACCGGAAAGAATTTTTTCCACCTGCCAGGTTTCATACTCTTCACCTTCTGGTAAACCGAGAGAGCATTCTTCTAGCACTGTAGGTTTTGTAAATTTTAAATGCTGATCTAGATGGCCAATTTTATAATTCTTTGGAATTTGAACAGTTCCCTTATCAGGCTCAACGTTTCCTAAAATCATTTGGAATAATGTCGATTTGCCGTGACCATTTCTTCCGACTAATCCTACTTTTTCTCCACGATTCACTGCCACACTCAAGTCATCAAATAACAACTGACTTCCAAATGATTTATGCACTCCAAAAATTTTTATCATATAATTTCCTTACCAATCCAAGATTTTTGAAACGGCGAGAAATTCTAGTTAAAAAATTGCCAAAGAGAACACTTTAAAAGAATACCACCGATGAACACCGAGGGCACCGATGTTATATTTTCTATCATTCATGTTATATTTTTTAATTATAATTTTGGGTGTCCCTGCGGATTGAATCGCAATAAATCGCAGGTCGCGCTCTCCTCTACCGTCAATAATTTTTATGCAAAAATTATTGACGACGAGTCGATCACTAACACGCTTACGCTATTCGACAAGCTTAGTGCAAGCACGAATATAGGGGTAAATGGGCTTTAGCCATAAAGTTTTTAAAATACTTCTGAGTTGACAGTCGAACAATTATAGGTATAAATTTGAAAGCCTGAATGTAAAAAGAGGAGGCATAAACAAGAAATATGAAGAAAATCCTGATAGCCGTCGGCATAATAATTCTTGATTGGTTATTATACTTTTTAAGTTCAATCATTGGTTACTTTGATATTGACTTTTTAATTATTTTTTTAACTACAATATTTACTGTAATTTATTTTATTAACGCAAAAATAAGTAAGCTATTTCTATTTGCAGTTCCACTTTTTTTAATTTGTTTGCTAATATCAATTTTTAATACTATATCATATATGAAAGGAAATGCAAGTCTAGATGCGATGGGTTATATGGGTAGAGGTCTTCCTCGCTATAATGTTGAATACCGAATGTATTTGCATCAAGGAAGTTGTATTCGCTCTGCACCTATTGATATTCCTGATCTGTACGGAAATTTTTATTTAAAGAGCTTGGTTAAAATCTTTGGTTATCAAAAAGGAGCGTTTACTGGCTATTTTCCAACAAAAGAAGAAATTAAAACCTTTATAAAGAATACGAAGTTTAAAGAATCAAATTTTGATTTAGAAGAAAAAGAAAAAGGAATATCATTTATAAATATCCACAACATCAATCAAAAATTTGAAATCCCATATTTCCGACATGAATGTTTATGGAATGATGAAGTTAAAGTTCTATATGAAAAATACAATGAAGATATTCTATTTATTCGAATCAAAGACCCTGGTAGAAGTCATTTTTTTTGCAATAACATTTTCTTAGATATAAAAGGCGGAAAATATATTACAAGCTATTATAATACTGAGTTAAGTATTGAAGAGTAAAATTAAACTTGACACCACCCTATTCAGTCGGATAGAGTATTTTTGTGACAAGAATATTTGTTTCACTGAAGGAATTCGATACATTATGGAAAGGTATTGGATTTGACGATGGAGATTTAAGAGAAGTAGAAACATTTTTAATTGTAAACCCGCAATATGGAAAAGTTATTTCGGCAACGGGAGGTTTACGAAAAATGCGATGGGCTTTGCCGGGGATTGGCAAGAGTGGTGGAATTCGAATTCTTTATGTAGATTTTCCCGAACATGAAGTGTTGTATTTTATTTCGTTAATCAAGAAAAATGAAAAAGAGAATATTTCAAAAGAAGATAAAAAAACTATTTCGCAAATCATTGAATTGATTGAGAAAAATCTTAGAACAAGAAAGGAACAAGGAGGATCAGGCAATGAAAAAAACAAAAGAAAAAAATAGAACATCACCGGAAATCAGCGTGAGCATCATGAAAGGGTTAAACCAGGCTTTGGCGCACGCTAAAGGGAATAAACTCTCAGTAGTAGAGCACAAAATGTCGATTATGCCCTTGACTAGCTACAAGAAGGATGAAATCAAGATTATCCGCAAAAAAATCAATCTGTCTCAAAATCTTTTTGCAAAAGCGTTAGGTGTTTCTAAAAAAACAGTAGAAGCCTGGGAATCAGGAAGAAATATCCCGCAGGGACCGGCTCAGAGGATTTTATATATTATTAAAACAAATCCTGTTTTGTTTAAAGAATTAAAAATCGTGACATAGAGCAAATTAAAAGTTTTGTTTTAATAGCGCAAAGTAGGAAACCTACCGATAGGTGAATTGATAAAGAAAATACAAATGAAAAAAAGAATTCCCTATATAATATTAAGTGTAATATTTATTATCCTCTGTGTAATCATTGTCCTAGTTTTTGCAAAGAATCAATTTATGAGAGGGTTTGTGGGAGATGCAGTCATTGTCATGTTTTTGTATAGCTTTGTTAAGTCTTTTATAGAAATAAAGCCACTTCCTTTGAGTGTGGGTATAACGATATTTGCCTACTTAATTGAATTTTCCCAATACATTAAAATTGTTCCACTGCTAGGATTTCAAGAAAATCTTTTTACACGAATTGTATTTGGCTCAGTGTTTGACCCATTGGATTTATTGGCTTATACACTCGGCGGAATTGCAATTTATTTTTTAGATATTTTTCTTTCTAGTAAATTAAAAAGTTCTCTAAACCACTAAAAATAAAATCAATTTATATATTTTCCTACTTAATCTAAAAATATACATAAGAAACGTTATATACTTGCCTTCTTGGATGCATTAAATTGAAAATAAGTCTCAAATTGGTAAATTAGTTTTTTCTAATTTATATGAAATCAAATTGCAATAGAATTTAAATATTCCATTAAGGTATAATATATTAGGAGAAATGAAATGAGCAATCGTGTAACGCATTTTGAAATCATGTCCGATGACCCAAAAGCAAATATCAAATTTTTTAAATCAGTCTTTGGTTGGAAGTTTATCGAATTTGACAAAGGAAACTATTGGTTGGCAGAAACTGGAACAGGTAAAGTTGGAATCAACGGGGCTATCATGAAGCAAATGGGAGTCGAACAACCTGTAATAAATACAATTGAAGTAGAAGATATTGATAAGACGATAAAGAAGATTGCCAAAGCTGGCGGAGAAATCGTCAAAGGCAAGGAAGCGATTCCAAAAGTGGGCTGGTTGGCTTTTTTTTCTGATACGGATGGAATTATTCACGGGATTATGCAGCTCGATAAAAAGGCTAAATAATTATACTTTTTACGAATAGTTTTTTTGGAAATATTAGAGAATTCTATAATATAAGGTTAACAAATAGTAACCTCTTTTTAGCTGGAAATAATTTTTTGTTTGACAGGAATTTATTTTTGCCTATACTGAACGCCAAAAGTAATTGCACCTTTCTAATTCGAAAAAATGCGTTCGGTCTATACCAAATGCGAGTTGTATAAAGTTCTTGTGCGAAATTACTTTTGTCATTTGGTATATAACTAACGATTTTCAGAATATAAAATATAGAAGGGAGAAACAGGAATGGAAGCAGAATCAGACTACGGGATTGAAGTAAGTAAATTTAAAAACTATGTATTCATTACTTTTATCAATTACCAGAAGCTTGATCTTTATAATGCAAGAGACCTTGTAGATATATTCAAATTTCAAAATGAAAATGGTTCAGAGGATTTGGCGATTGATATGTCTCCAATTCAATACATTGACTCGAGTGGTTTGGGAAGCCTTGCCACACAGGGAATGTATTTATCCAAAAAAAATAAACGTCTAAATTTAGTTTCAATTTCTAGTGGGGTATCTCACCTATTTAAAGCAGGCGGATTTGAAAAAATGTTTAAATTATATCCAGATAGGTCCTCCTTGCCATAAGCAATGAAAAATTACAAACCAAGTAGATGGATTTAATATGAATAAAGTATCTAGAATGGAGTTGTTTAGCACGTTTTAAAAAACTATGGAATATCTAAGAACCCCTGAAGAACAATTTCAAAATTTAGAAGGTTATCCATTTGCCTCAAATTATATTACTATAGCGGATAACGGAATGCGAATGCATTACCTGGAAGAGGGAAATAAAAAAGGAAAAACAATTTTACTTTTGCATGGCGAGCCTTCCTGGTCTTATTTATACAGAAAGATGATTCCTTTCTTAGCGGCTAATGGCTACAGGGTAATTGCACCTGATTTAATCGGATTTGGAAAATCAGATAAGCCTATTTCGCAAGGTGATTACACTTACCAATCTCATATAGATTGGCTGGAACTTTTCTTAAAGACACTCGATTTAAAAAATATAATTTTATTCTGCCAGGATTGGGGTGGTCTTTTAGGGCTAAGACTTGTTAGCTTACATGAAGAACGATTTGATAATGTCATTGCGGGTAATACTTTTTTACCGACAGGGGAAGGAATTCCCTCACAGGCATTTTTAGATTGGAGAAATTTCTCACAGAATGTAAAGAGATTACCAATTGGAAAAATAATTCAAAATGGTTGCGTTACTAAATTATCGTCGGAAGTCTTAAAAGGGTATAATGCTCCTTATCCGTCAGAAGAATACAAAGCAGGTGCTAGAAAATTTCCAGTTCTTGTTCCGGTTACTCCCGATAACCCAGAAGGAATTAAAAATAAAAAAGCCTGGGAAGTTTTGAAAAATTGGAAAAAGCCTTTTCTTACAACCTTTAGCGATAGCGACCCTGTAACTGCAAAGGGAGATATATTTTTAAGGCGAGCTATTCCCGGAGCCAAGGGACAGCCTCATGTAACTATCAAAGAGGCAGGACATTTCTTACAGGAGGATAAGGGCGAAGAACTAGCAAAAATCATTCACGATTTTGTTTCGGGTAGAGTGATGTAATTATCTCTACGCTGGAATTTTTAGCGGAATAATGTTTTTATAAATACGAATTTTTTCTCGTTCCGATTCCATAATATCATAATCATTTTGTAATCCTAACCAGAATTGTGCAGGAAGCCCAAAGTATCGTCCGAGGCGAATCGCAGTATCCGCAGTTACAGACCTTCTACCTTTTGTAATTTCAGAAAGTCTACTTTGTGGGATTTGTAAATCCTGAGCTAATTTATATACGCTAATTTTCATTGGCTCTAAAAATTCTTCCGTGAGGATAATTCCAGGATGAGGATTACGTAATAGTTTTTGTTTCATTGTCTTTCTCCTAATGATAGTCAGTGATTTCAACTTGTTCCGGGCTATTGTTTTTCCATTGAAAACATATTCTCCACTGATCGTTGATACTAATGCTATATTGACCTTTCCTATCTCCCGATAAAAGATGCAATCTATTTGAAGGGGGAAGTCTTAGTTGATCCAGTTCATTTACGTTGTTCAATATCCTTAATTTATTCAATGCTTTATTTTGAATATGAGGTGGAAACCGCGATGAAAATTCTCCTCTAAAGACTTTTTCCGTTTCTTTATTAGCAAAAGAAATAATCATTTAGTAATAGTAACGTATTACGTGCATACGTCAAGCAGATTTATTAAAAAAACTATTCAGGAACAAGTTCTAGCAAAACTAAATGCGGCTTATCCAATATTCTAATCCTTGGCGCAACATGTCCTTCCATACCAAGCCCACGGCTAACAATGATTTTGATTCCATTATAAAAATGCATTGGTATAAGATTTTAAAAAGGTAAGTATGTATTTGTCGGATTTTTGACCTAACCCCACATTTTTTAGTTAATGTAGAATACTCCCAAGTATCCCCTTCCCTTAAGGGAAGGGGACTTTATCGATCATATAAAACAAGAAATACTAAGTTGGGGTTAGGTCTCAAGAAATACAAAACCACTCATCCCAGCGAATTCCCGCACATAGCACAGAACTTCGCGCCCGCGATAGTTGTATGAAAACTACATTTGGGGCAAATGCCTGTTATTTGTGGTGCGGGCGTTAAGTCTTTAATAGATTCCAATTTACTATCCAACTCCTTTAAGTCACCAATGATGTCTTTGGATAGTTCGGTGAACTCGGAGGCTTGGATTTTTCCTGTATCCATTTCAATTTTTAAATCTTTTAGATTTTCTAAAAGCATTTTACGTTCTGAGTCAAGAGTTGATTTTTCTTCGGACTCGCGGGATAAGAGTTTGTTTTGATTTAAGTGAATGTATAAGAATGGAGAAGCGAGAGCTGTCATTAATATAATTGAGTAAAGTATGACTAGAATATCCATTAGCCGTCAATCTCCTTTAGGTATTTTTCTGCATCCTGCGGGATTGCATTTTTTGTAACTACTTCTTGTGTCGTTTTTTCTTTCTTCAATCTTCCTTTGAGGTAATAGAAGATTAGCCCGAGGCCGAGAGCCATTCCCACAAACAAAGTAGAATTTATCCAGGTAGAATCAGGTTGTGCAAGAATTCTTTCTCCGAAACCATTGATTAAACCGGCTACCATATTTTCACTTCCTGAAGCCTGTAGCTTCTGAACGATTGGATCGGATAATATCTCTTTGCCGAAGCCAGTTTGCATCTTTTGAACGATTTCATTTGCAGTCTCACCTTTTCGAATTCTGTTTTCCATAAAAAGTTTTAACTGTGCTGATATAGCACAGTTATTAAAAGAGCAACTCTTAATCGGAAGCGAAGGCAGGCAAATACAACGTATCCGCGAAGTAACATCATTAAAAATCTCAATTTGTTTTAAGTCAGTAAGAGTAGTCGTGCTTGAATCTGCAAAGAGAGAGAAGGAGAAGAGGAGGAGGGCGAGGATTGCTGTCATTTCGAACACGAAACGGTAAAGAGCGCGACCAAGCATAAACTGGAAAAATTGTGAGAAATCTATCTGACAATGAAACGATAGTTTTAAGAAGGATAGACCTCTCACGATCTTCCGCCCTTCGGCTCTCGCCAACCAACGCCTTCGCATGTTCGAGGTGACAGAATAAAATCTCATCGGTGTCCATCGGTGTCCATCTGTGGTAATCTTTAAAAGTCTCATGCTTTTTTCCCCTCGCCGATAGGCAGTAAAATAAAAAGTCCTGCGAGGAAGTAGAGAAGCGAGCCGAACCAAATTAATTTCACGAGTGGGTTTACCCAGATTTCTAAATTGCCTACAATTTCTCTCGGGAATCTCTGGAAGAAGGCACTTTTTTCTTCAAAGCTTCTGGCTCCAAAAAAGTATTCCATGAAGAGCATCGGCAACTCTGGATTTTCCTCACTTAGAGAAGCATTTTCGATTGCACCTAACTGAATATATAAATCTTCTTTTGGACTGGAATGAATCGAAGGCTCGCTTGTTGGAATATGAGTTTCAAATCCACCTGTCATATGATTGATCTGTGGATAAAATCTACGCTCTGTTGTCATATCTTCTACAGCGGCTAATTGTCGTTTGATCTTGTAGGTTGCTTCTTCGGAAACAATCACGTTGAAAATGTTGGGAGATTTTGTTTCGTCCCCGTTGATGATTGGTTTTATTTTGATTGTCGCGGCTTCTATTTGGTAGTCGCCTAACATTCCTTTGTCGTAACCACGGTAGACGATTTCGTTCCCGTTTGTGTTTTCTAAATGGTAGTAGAATTTGATAGAAGTATTTTGCTTAAACGCATTACCGGCGTAACCCACAAAGATTAATACAACAGCGAAGTGAACTAAATAGCCGCCGTATCTACGTTTATTTCTAAGGAGCATTCTAAATCCTGCTACCAAATATCTTTCGTCTTTGAATTGTTCCTGTCTGGCGCGAATTCCACGGTGGTATTCCTGTCCAATTCCGGCAAGGGTAAATCCTGATAAGCCGATGGTTAGAATTGAATAGATTTCACCTAACTTATCACTGATGGAATAATCACTCTGGGTAAAAAATTTAGAATAAAAAATTCCATAGAATATTGCTGTTGCTACACCGAATAACAATGGTTTTGCGAGAGTGGTGAAAAATACTGAGTCTGCTCCCTTTCTCCAGGCAAGTAGAGGAGCAGAACCCATGAGGAGAAGTAATATTATCCCCGCAGGCACACCCCATGAGTTAAACCAGGGTGCTCTAAATTCAGTTCCATAAAGTAGCGGAGAAAATACTCCGAGTAAGATCACCATGCAAGCCAATACTAAAATAAAATTGTTTAAAAGAAAACTTCCTTCTTTAGAAGTAATGGCTTCTAAATCTCTTTCTGGCTTTAGTTCATTTCTTCTGTAAATTAAAATGGCTATGTAGATAACAAAGCTTAGCCCGATGAAGATGATAAACGGGGTTCCGATTGTGGACTTTGCAAAACTATGCGGACCTTCGAGCACTCCACTTCTTGTAATCCAAGTTCCTAGAAGTGTAAAATGATAAGTGAGGATAATGAGTAACATATTCCAAAATTTGAGCATTCCTCTTCTTTCTTGGATGATGAGAGAGTGAATGAATGCACTTGCGAGTAGCCATGGCATGAGGGACGCATTTTCAACTGGATCCCAAGCCCAATATCCGCCCCAGCCGAGTTCTTCATACGCCCATTTGGAGCCGAGTAAAATTCCTGTTCCTAAAAAGAACCAACTGAATATCGACCAGCGTCTAATCGACTTTAGCCAGTCAGCGGAAAGATTTCCAGTGATGAGAGCAGACATTCCAACTGCAAATGGAATTGCGAAACTAACATAGCCCACGTATAGAATAGGTGGGTGAATGATCATTGCCCAGTGTTGTAAGAGTGGATTTAATCCGCGTCCTACTACAGCAGCCGGTTGAAATTCTCTAAATGGTTGCGCGTCTTCGTAGAATACAGCGAGGTAAGTAAAAAAGCAGGAGATAACGGCTAACACTAGGTGCATTACAGGAATGCGCTCCATATTGGAATGTCTTGCCTGCCAGAGAGCTATGAATGTAAAAAGACTAACAAGTAAATTCCAGAAGAGAAGGGAGCCAGAAGAGCCAGACCAAATAGACGTTACGCGATAGAATAGAGGGAGATGATCGCTTGAGTGCATGACTACATAGTGATTGGTCAAATCCATTCTAGCAAGTTGCGTCATTAGAACGATAAACGCAAGTAGCACTATAAAAAAATTGGCGAGTAGCGTATAACGTCCTATTTCAATGGCGCGGTCATTTTTTTTCCAGATCCCAAATGCTGTCTGAAAAATGCTAAAAAGTAAAATGGAAAACGAGGCTAATAGACAGATGATTCCTAGGTTGTTCATGGTTCGTTTTTGTATTCCGCTTCGTATTTAGATGCACATTTTGCTTCTACATGGTCTCCAACTAAGACTCCGTTTTTAAATTTTCCGTCTACGCGAACCCGCACTCCTTCTTTGAATGCATCGGGTAATAGCTCTTTGCCTGTGAAGTTGACTGGAACTTCTTTGTTGTTGAGTTCAATAATAAATTTTGCTTCTCTACCTTCTCTTGTAACGGAGCCGATTTTTACCATTCCTCGAACGCGTAGATTGTCTCCATCGTATTTGTCTGGATGAACTGCTAATTCACTTGCATCGAGTAATACGAAGGAAGTTTCCTTAGACGAAAAAAAAGCAATCGCAGCAAGCGAAAGCCCTATAGCTAGAATTAATAGTATAAATTTTGTTTTCATAGTCTCTAATGAATAGACTTTAAAAACCGACTAAAAGGAAAAGGAATTTTTTTATTGTGTTATTTACTTTTTGGGTCTTATTGATTAATTTCTATCTGAATCAAAGGTTCTATGAGTGCTATTTCTTGCTTTATTTTTCTAAAAATATTTAGTAGAATTTCTTCTTTAAATTCTTTTTGTTTTTCTAGCTCTATTGCCAAATCTGCCAAATGTTTACAACCGATTGTAAAAGCAGAACCTTTCATTTTGTGAGCGCAGCGGTGAATGGAGGGTAAATCTCTGTTACCCAAAAGCAAAGTTAATTCTTTCAAGCTAGCGGCAAATGATTCGTTAGCTGTTGAAAGAACTTTTAAATGAAATGCCTTATCTGCTCCAAATCGATTTTTGAATTCTTTAAAATTAAAATGCTCTATTCCAGAAGTAGTATTCAATTGATTGAGTGCAGAGCTAGCTTCTCCAATCCATTTTCTTAATAGAAATTCGATTCTATCCTTTGTAATTGGTTTACTTGCGTAATCATCCATTCCTGCTTCAAAGCATTTATCGATATCTTCCTGGATGGTGCCGGCAGTTAACGCAATGATTGGAATTCTTTTATCTTTTTCTGTCTCACGAATTGCAGTTGTAGTTTCATAACCATTCATCTCTGGCATTTGGATATCCATAAAAATAATATCTGGTTTATTCTTTATGAATTCGGATAATGCTTCTTTGCCGTTAGTGGCAATAAAAATATTATTTTCCAGAATCGTTCCTGCAAGAATACTTTTCGCAAGAAATATATTAATTTCATCATCATCGACAATTAGTATTTTAGAGTCTTTGGGAATGATTATAGATTGATAATTCGCTTCTTCGTTTGTGTTTGGATTTTCTATCTTCACCAAATCTTCTGTCATTTTTAAGATTAAGGTAAAATAAAAAATACTCCCTTTTTCTAGTTCACTTTCTAATTCAAGTTTACTATTCATTAGCCCGAGTAGCTTATTCGAGATGGAAAGACCAAGACCTGTTCCTCCATATTTTCGAGTAGTAGAGGAGTCTGCCTGGGAAAATGCTTCGAATATTTTCTTCTGATTTTCGGGAGATATTCCAATTCCTGTATCTCTGACAAAAAAGGTTAATTCGACTTCTCTTTTTTTATAGTTAATGTTTTCTGTCTTAACTTCAATTTCAATTTTTCCTTTGCTTGTAAACTTGATAGCGTTTCCAAGAAGATTAATTAGTATTTGCCGCAAACGGAGAGGGTCTATTAAAACGTGTCTATGGAAATTTTCTGGTATAATGATATTTATCTCTATCTTTTTTTCCATTGCTTTGTATCGAATTAAATCAGTAGCATGTTCAATAATTTCATATAAGTCTACTTTTTCAAAGAATAGTTCTAATTTTCCGGCCTCAATTTTTGAAAAATCCAGGAGATCATTGACTAGTTCTAACAAAGAGTTGGCGGACTTATTTACAATGCTTAAATATTTCAATTGCAATGAATCTAGATTTGTTTTCATCAATAAGTCAGCGAATCCAATAATTCCATTTAGTGGAGTTCTAATCTCATGGCTCATACTGGTAAGAAACTCTGATTTGGCGTTATTCGCTAGTTGAGCTTGCTCTTTCATTTTTAGAATTTCTGATTCATAGGATTTACGTTGTCCGAACTGAAATACAGCTAATCTTAAGTAGGAAACAGATCGGTCTTTTTCTCGTTTTACTTTTATATTTACTAAGGCTGGAAGTTTCTCCCCGTTCTTTTTTAAAAAGTCTAAATTTATTTCCTGAATAAAATCTTCTGAATGAAAAAGTGGCAATAAATGAGTTTGATGAAAAATTTTCCCACCCATTGTGATTAAATTTGTCCATTCTGCTTTATTTTCTATTTCATCTTTCTCATATCCAAGCCATTCTAAAAAAGTATTATTAACTTTAATAATTTTATTATCAGCTAATGAAGTGATTAGCCCGCAGGGGGCATAGTCATATAGTTCATCTAAGGATTCAAAAGAATTCAATTGTAAAGACTCTATTATTATTTTGATACGTATCTCTTTATAGCGTTAATCGTTTCTTCTGGATGACTCATATGTGGACAATGTCCATTAGCCTCAATAATTAAGAATTCACTATTTGAAATATGCTGATGAACATACTCACCCACTTGAATGGATGCAATTAAATCTTTTTTGCTTTGAATGATTAAAGTTGGAATTTGTAAGTAGGCCAGGTCGTTACGATTGTCTCCCGTAAAAGTAACCCTTGCAAAATGTTTTGCAATTTCTGGATCATGTCTACAAAAGCTATTTTTTAATTCTTCTGTAAGTTCCGGCTTATCGGGATTATCCATAATGATTGGAGTAATGGCACTAGACCATCCGAGATAATTACTATCTAGAGTATCAACCATTTCTAAAATGTCTTTTTCTGAGAAGCCACCAAAATAATTTTCGTCATTGATATAGCGGGGAGAAGGTCCTATCATAATTATTTGTTTAAAAATTTTGGGACTTTTTATTGCAGCAAGCATTCCAATCATAGCACTTACTGAGTGTGCTACTAAAATAATCTTTTTCAAATCCAGAGTTTCACAAATTTCAATAATGTCATCTGCGTAGCCCAGTAGATTTTCATATTTTTGTTTTTTGTAAGAACTCCAATCTGATTTTCCAGAGCCAACATGATCAAATAAAATAACTTTAAATTCATTTTCAAATGCAGGCGTTATAAATCGCCACATATTTTGATCACAACCATACCCATGTGCGAAGAGCATTACCTCTTTGCCATTTCCCTGAATTGTAACATTGTTTCTTTTAAGAACATCCATAGATAAAATTAACCTGTAGAAATTTTAAGATAAAATAATATTTTGACTAAAATTTAATTGATACTGCTTAATCGGGTAAATTGCTATTAACCAGCCATTTGGCAAGAATATTTTTTATTGTTTCTTGAACAATCGGTTTACTTGCATAATCATCCATTCCTGATTCATAGCATTTTTCAATATCCTCGGTCAAAATCCCTGCGGATAGTGCAATAATAGGGATTTTTTTACCTATTTCAAGTTCCCTGATTTTTATACTCGCTTCATATCCATTTAATTCGGGCATTTGAATGTCCATAAAAATTATATCCGGATTTTCTTCTGTGAATTTTTCAACTGCTTCAATACCATTTACTGCGGAGATAAAAATTCCATTTGGGAGAAGCTGACTCAGAATACTTTTTGCTAAAAATAAATTAATGAGATCATCATCTACAATTAGGATTTTTAAATCTTTAATCGAGATAATATTTTCATTGAATTTTTCTTCTGATTTATTTTTCATTTGAAGTTTCTTTTTCTGAGTTTTTAATTTTGCCAATTCTAAGAATAATTCTTCTCTTTGTATTGGCTTTTGAATCATTGTATTTATTTTTAGGTTTTCTTTTATATGCTCAATCGTTACAGAAAAAATTGAGCTATATAGCATGATTATAGGAAGATTAAAACCTCTTCCTTCTTCCATTTTTCTAATTTCGCTAGTCAAATCAATTCCGTCCATTTGTGACATTTCAAAGTTGATTATTATTGCATCGTAATCTGGATTCTTTTTTAATGAATCAATGGCTCCTATCGCATTATTTCTTAAGTCAGAAGCGATTTCTTTTTGCTTTAGTAGACCTTGTAAATAGTTTAAATAATTTTGATTTTCTCCCACTATTAGAATTTTCTTGATGTTCTCAAGACCAATCAGGTCAACCTTTTCGCCAAATTCAATTTTGGTTTTTAGATGGAAAAAGAATTTACTACCCTTATTCTTCTCACTATCAAGGTTGAGATTACTATTCATTAGCCCTAAAATTTTATTTGAGATTGTAAGACCGAGTCCCGTTCCTCCATATTTTCGTGTAGTTGTAGAATCTTCTTGCGAAAAGGCATCAAATATTTTTTTCTGATTCTCTTTTGAAATTCCAATGCCAGTGTCTCTAACGGAAAATACAAGCTCTGCTTCGTTCGATTCTATATTCATATCTTTGATGGAATATTCAATTTTAATTTCTATTTCGCCTTCTTTCGTAAATTTAATTGCATTTCCTAAAAGGTTAATCAATATTTGCCTGAGTCGAATAGAGTCTGTATAAATATATCTAGGAATATTTGCTGGTATAGAAATTAATATTTCCAATTTTTTTTCAAAAGCTTTGTGTTTTACTATATCAGTCGCCTGGCTGATTAATTCAAATAGATCGACTTTTTCCTCGATAAGTTCTAGCATGCCAGATTCTATTTTAGAAAAGTCTAATATATCATTTAAAAGCTCCAGAAGCGAATTTGCTGATTTAAATACTATTCCCATGAACTGGGCTTGTGTCTCGTTTAATTGTGTTTTTAAAAGCAAATCTGTAAATCCAATGACTCCATTTAAAGGAGTTCGGATTTCGTGACTCATACTTGCGAGAAATTCTGATTTTGCGCGGTTTGCTGACTCTGCGTGTTCTTTTGCTTGCAGAAGTTTTATTTCTGAAACTTTTCTTTCAGTGATATCTATAAAATTTGCAATTGCTCCTATGATTTTTTTATCAGAATCGAAAATCGGAAATGCATTTATAATTAACCATTTTCTATTTCCTGTTCCGTCTATGATCCCATGCTCTACGTTTGACACGGTGCGTTGTTCTTTTATCACTAAAGCCAGTGGCAGTTTTTCTAATGGAAATGGATTTCCATTTTCATCAATTTGCTTCCATTCTCTTGTATTAAAATAATGTCCTGTAATTGCATTTTTTTCGATGTTGAGAATTTCTTCAGCTGCATGATTTGCATAAATAATTTCTCCATCTAAATTAATCTGCACGGCACCTGTGATTAAATTATCTAAAATAGTTTCTAATTTTTTCTGGCTATTTAACAAATTGGATGCTGTTTCTTTTTGTTTCTTTTCCAATTCTCTTAATTTAGTTTGCAACTCTAAAAGCCAGCCAAGTATATTGTCTTTAGAAAAATTTTCTAAGTTTTCATTCGGGACGAAATCACCTTTTCCTATACTTATTATTTTAGCCTGAAGAGAGTCAAGGCTTGTGCCTAACGTATTTTGTAGGGAAGTATAAATTTGCCAGAGAGTAATAAAAAGACCAAGCCCGAATATAATAAAGATAGTGCGCATTATAAATGCATTACTTTGATTATTTTCAACAGTATCTTTTGTTCTAATATCTACCATATCATAAAAATCAGAAATTGAATTCATGATTTTTGCTTTGCTCTGAAAATATACATTATCATGAAGCATGAGTCGCGCTTTCGTTCGATTAGCCTCTAGATTTGGTATTGGATTATTGACAAGATTCATAGCTTCTATTTCTCTTTTAGTAAGGAAGTCAGAATCATTTTTTGCTTCTTCCAATTTTTGAATTTCTTTTTCGGTGAAATTCTTTTGGCGAATCAAATCTAGAAATGATATTTTGTTTTGTGAATTATAATTTGGTGTTTTATTATCTGCTAGAATAATAGTCCAGAAATGTTTGTCGTAATCTATTGGTTTTGCTTTTTTCCCTTCCCTGATGTCTAAGATATCTTGAAAGTATTGTTTATGAATTGGGTCTGCCGTTATCGTGTAAATTCGAGTCATGCGGGTAAGATCTTCTGATGATTGTCGCAAATCGTCAGCAATTAAAAGCGAGTTAAACCTCAACTCATTGGCTCTATCAATTTCTTTTTCAGTTCTAACGTAAAAAACGAATGAAATTGAAATAGCAATGGACAATAGAACAGCAGACCATAAATATCTAGTAAATGGTGTTATTCTTTTAGTCTTTTTTGACATTGCATTCAAAAACTTCCCCTATACAACAAATCTATTAAGCATGTATTAGAATGTAAATGAAGAAAAAAAATATCTTTGATTTCTGAAAGTTCAATTGATTGGGGCTTATACTAAAATAATAAAATGATTGTAAGATTGAAATCTAAACCCAGTATTAAATAGAATATAAACTGTTCTTTCGTTTATCGTATCCTTTCCTTTTTTTAAAATATTAATTCACTGTGGGATTATTTAAGTAAGGAGTTTTTTTGAATTGCAAGTATGTGGTATTTTAAGATTAACTAATGTATTCTTTAATTATAAAAGATTTTTAAAGTTTAAAATAAGTTTGAAAACTATTGGTTTGTAGGAAGATTTGGAAACAATGGAATGAATTGAACAAATAAATTCCTATCCAGGGAAAAATAAAAAGGAAGTTAGGTATTATGAAATATTGGTTGTTTAAATCAGAGCCGGATGTTTTCTCAATAGAAGATCTAAAGAATTCAAAAAATGGAATCGGAAGTTGGGAGGGAGTTCGAAATTACCAGGCGAGGAACTATTTGCGAGATGAAGTTAAAAAGGGCGATTTGGTTTTGTTTTATCATAGTCGAATTGAGCCAATGGCAGTTGTGGGAGTCGCAGAAGTTGTAAAAGAAGGGTATATTGATCATTATGCGTTCGACCCGAAAAGTGATTACTTTGACCCTAAGTCTAATCCTGATAAACCACAATGGTATATGGTTGATGTAAAGTTTAAATCTTTATTTAAAAATCCAGTGACTCTAAAATCAATTAAGACATTTAAAGAGCTTTCCAAAATGCGGTTAATTCAAAAAGGCTCACGACTTTCTATTCAGCCGGTTACAAAGGAAGAATTTGATTTTATTGTCAAGAAGGGAGCCTGATTTTATTTTTCTAGTTTTTTTATTTTACATAGGATTTTTAAATGGCGAATAGAAAACTCACTGGAGAAAAAATATGAAAAATATAATCAAAGTATTAATAGCTGTCCTCGGTATTTCCGTCTTGTTGATTGGATGCAAAAGCAAACCGTCTGAGGCAGAAATAAAAGCATTTTTAGTCAGCAAAGAAGGGACCTTTGGATGGCAGTCATCTCCCGATCCAATCATTTTAGATTTTTTTGCAGACGGTCGCATGCCAATTCAAGGACCTGAAGGCGAGGCTACTATGTGGGAAGGCAAATGGTCATTATCCGGCAACAAGCTAACTATGGAGCGCACTGATTTAGGAAAAACCGAAACTGTTGAAGTAAAGATTGAAGGGGAAAGTTTAAATTTGGGTGGTAAAATTTATAACCGTTACGCGCCGTAGTTTTTTTGCTTGATTAACTTTATTCTTATTTTCAATTAACATTATGCATATACTAATTACAGGCGCGGCAACAGGGATTGGAGAAAGTATCGTAGACTATTGGTTTTCAAAAAATCCAAACGATACTTTTTCCATTTTGGATAAGGATGAAAACCAATTAAAACTCACTACAGATCGAATGACTTCTACTGGTATAAAAGTCAAAGGGTATCCTCTCGATCTTACAAAATTAGAAGAGTTTGAATCTGTCCTAACGAAAGTCAAAGCGGATAATGGCGAAGTAGATGTCCTTATCAACAACGCTGGAGTTATGATCATAGAGGATTTTTCGGTGATGAGCTGGGAGAAGGGAATGCTTATGTTAACTCTTGATATGATCGCGCCTATGAAATTGATAAAGCTTTTATTACCATCTATGCTTTCTCGAAAAACCGGTGGGATTATTAATATTGCAAGTATGGCAGGCAAAACGCCATTACCCGGCTCTACCTGGTATGCCGGTGCGAAAGCAGGTTTTGGTATGGCTTCCGAAGTGCTTGCAGGCGAAGTAAAAGATGAAGGACTCCATGTTTTAACTGTTTACCCGGGACCTGTTAGCACTGCTCTTGAAAAAGGTGCGCGTGCGGGTTACGATGAGAATGTGATTATGAAAATGATGCCGGTAGGCGATAGAGCTATCATGGCTGAAAAAATCGTGGAAGGATTTTTTAATAAACAAATCGTCGTTGCCTATCCTGAAATTTATGATCTTGCTAGAATTTTCCCACCTCTTACAGACAATTTTGTAAGATACTTTGCTCCTAAGACTAAGAAGGAGTAGGCTTTTCTTTTTTTACCACCGATTAAGACGATGAACACCGATGGGGATTACGCCAGTCACCTGCGAAGGCGTTGGGTTTGCGACTAAGCAAACGGGTGGAGGCTACTCCGCCTTTTACCGCGCTTTCCAGTAGTCGGGGGTCTATCTAGCAAAGAAAGTATTGAGCATATCGGGAGAAAATTTAATTTATGAAAAATTTTAAACTAATTCTAGGACTAATCATTATTAGCTTTGCATTGACACTTCTCTCTCAGGAAAATAATTTAAAGGGTGAATTGATTCGAATTGGGGATTTATTCTGGGATATTAAGCTAGATAAAAGTCGTGAAATTGTTTGGGAAGAGGCTGTTAAGTATTGTGCGCAAAGAGGAATGCGTCTTCCGAGCAAAGAAGAGTTGATTTCATGTCAAGATGAGTTAAGCAAATTAGAAGATGATAAGGATATTTATTTGAAGGACAAAATTGGCCAAGCTTATCGTATTCACCAATTCCAGAGTTCCAGTCTTCAAGTTCGTAAAAGTTATAAATACTTAAATGTTCGCTGCGTTAAAGATGCAGATAAACATTAAGGATAATCGTATTTTTTTATCATCTGTGGTCATCCTATATTCTATGACAAATATCAGTTTCCTATAAAGTATAGAATTAAAAAAGAAAGTTGCCAGTAAAAATGTATACTATCTTACTAGGATTACATTCATTAGAAAAAAGTAAATTTAACATCACTGCATTGCATAGTGGCATAGAAAAGAAAATTAGTCATTTCATCTGTGCATCTATGTCCAACGGTGGTAATCTTTTAAAAATAAGAGGTAATATGAATCCATTTATTCAATCCAAAGTCATGACAGCAGAAGATGTGGCTAATAGAATGCCGCTACAGGGAACAATTGCAACGAGTGGTTTTACACCTGCCGGCTATCCGAAAGTAATCCCTAAAGCATATGCTGCTCGCGTTGAAAAAGAAAAACTTGCAGGCAAAAATCCATGGTTCAATTTATACACGGGTGCTTCTACAGGGGACGAGTTGGATGGAGTTCTCGCTCGCACTGGTTGTATGAAGAAGCGCCTTCCTTTTCAGTCAACGCCTGACGTTAGAAATAGAATCAATTCAGGTGAGATTGACTTTGTAGACATGCACTTAAGTCATGTAGCTCATTATATCCGTGACGGAATATTAGATCCAATCGATGTTGCAATTGTGGAAGCAGTAGATGTTTCCTCTGACGGTAGAATATGGTTAACCACATCTTCTGGAATGAGTAGAACTTATTTACATCATGCAAATGAAATCTATATCGAATTAAATTCTCGTCCTCCAATGGAACTAAAAGGTTTCCACGATTTAACTGCTCCAGAGCAACCTCCTCATGGGCGGTCAGTTCCTATTAGCCGCGTGGATGACAGAATTGGTAGACCTTACGTTGTAGTCGATCCAGCCCGTATTAAAGGAATTGTTCTTACTGATTTGGATGATTCTTCCGGTGAATTCAAAGCACCCGATCAAAACAGTGTATTAATTGCACAACATATTCTAGAGTTTATATTATTTGAAATTAAGAAAAATAGAATTCCAAAAGAATATCTTCCTTTTCAATCTGGTGTTGGTAATGTGGCTAATGCTGTGTTATCCTGTATTGCAAAGGATTCAAGATTTCATGAAATAGAAATGTGGACTGAAGTATTACAGGATTCTATTTTTGATATTTTAGAAGTAGGTAAACTTCGTTGTGTTTCTACCTCTGCTCTTACTTTTTCGAAAGCAGGTCATAAAAAATTCCTAGAAGATATCAGTGAGCTACGGTATAAGTTTATTATCCGCCCACAGGAAATTTCTAATCACCCTGCACTCGTCCGTAGTCTTGGAATCATTGCCATGAACACTGCACTTGAAGCAGATATTTATGGAAACGTAAACTCTACTCACGTAGCTGGAACTGGAATGATGAATGGAATTGGGGGTAGTGGGGATTTTGCGCGAAATGCTTATGTATCTATTTTCATGGCACCTTCTATTGCAAAAGGAGGAGCGATTTCGGCATTTGTTCCAATGGTTTCGCATGTGGATCACACTGAGCACGATACACAAATCATTGTGTCCGAGCAAGGTCTTGCGGATATTCGTGGTTTGGCGCCAAAGAAGAGAGCCGAAGTCATCATTGAAAAATGTGTTCATCCTTCTTACAGAGATGCAATGCGCGAATACATAAAGGACTCTTTTGCAACTGCCAAAACAAAGCATACTCCACATAACTTACGTAAGGTATTTGATTGGCATATCAAGCTTCTCGAAACAGGAAGTATGAAATAGGCAAAGAAATTACGGTGCGTAGGGACTGTGTAAACACAGAAAAATGATATCACGCAAAGCCGCAAAGTTGCTAAGGGTTTAAGAAAAGTTATTTATTTTTGGATTTATTATGATTTTCAATATCTAGCATTTTTGAAAATTCCTTTAACTCAATGTTGCTTCTTTGTGTCGCAACATAATGTCTTAGCGGCTTTGAGTGAAACCTTATCTTTATGACATTGCCTGCTTTGCCCAGCAGCCGAGCTATGCAGGTTTTATTGATTCTTTTCTCTGTGGTCTCAGTGCGCTCTGTGAGAAATTCATGCTTTTACACAACCCCATGATGCTTATTGTTTCCTGTTGGTTTTACTTGGCTAGATGTATTCTTATGACGTCTAAATTTTACTTCACTTACTCTTAAAAGATTTTTCTTAGTTGACTTATTTATATTTTATTATAAATTTAGCCTTGCAAAATTTAACTCAAATCACTGAAGTTTTAAAAAATAGTATTAGCGTTTAGAAAAGTTTACATGGCTAATCGGGAATAGCTACTCATCAACCATGATTTGTTAAATGAATGTTTAATTTTGAGTTTAAAAATTTGCATAAGCTGAGTTTTGGACTTAAATTCAATAGGTTTAAATTAGATGAAAAACAAATACAATTTTTACGTTGTCCCAATATTGATTTATACTTTGATTGGATTTTATGGTTGTAGTCTTTCTAAAACAAATCCAAATCTTGCCTTTCTAGTTTTTCTTTCTAAAATTAGAAATACTACAAATAGCCTAACAAGTTCAGCAGCACCTGCATCAACAACTCCACCAAATGTTATTTCACTGACACCTGCTAATAATTCCACTAACGTTCCTGTTTCATCTCCCATTCTCATAGTATTTGATAAGGCGATGGATTTGACTACTCTCACGATAAATTCTACGGATGGTCCTTGCACGGGTAATGTTCAAGTATCTGCTAGTAATTTTACTTCCTGTATGGGAGGAACCGTATCTTTATCTACAGATCAACTGACTCTGAGCATAACACCAATTAACCAACCATGTGTTGAGTCTACCTATACTTTACAATTTAAAATTTCCACTGGAGTTAAGGATACTCTGGGTAATCCGCTTGCAAGTGACTACCAGGCAACAACAACATTTCAAACACAACAGGCTGTGGTTAGAGTTGGAGTATCGGGTAGTTCTAATATAGTAAATGCTCTGGCAGTTTATTGCAATACTCTTTTTGTAGGCGGAAGTTTTACAACCGTTGGAAGTTCTACTCGAAATAATTTTGCCGCTATTAATCTTGATACAGGTTTGGAATCATCGGTGAGTATGGGAACGAATGGAACAGTGAATGCGATATTTACCAATGCAGGCATTGTTTATATTGGTGGAAGCTTTACAAGTGCTGGTGGTCAAAGTCGAAACAATGCAGCAGCAATCAATCCGATCATGGGAGCGGCTACACCCTGGAATCCGAATGCAAGCGGTCAAATATTAGCATTTGCTTATAATGGATCAACTATCTATGCTGGTGGTGCTTTTACTACAATCGGTGGACAAGCTCGAAATAGAATTGCAGAATTAGACCTTACGGCTGGAAATGCAACTACTTGGAATCCAAATTTGTCTGCAGGAACTGTAAACGCTCTTGCCTTTGATGCGACTAACGTTTATATCGGAGGAAACTTTTCCGGAACTACAATAGGCGGTCAACCTTATACTTACCTGGGCGCTGTAACTCGCTCTACTGGAGCAGGATTGGCAGGATGGTGCTCGACTACGACTACGTTTCCTGTAAATGCATTACTATTAACCGGTGGAGTTTTATTTGTAGGGGGAGCTTTTGGGGGAAATCTTTGTTCACTTACTATTTATAATTTTGGAGGACTAGTTCCTGCAACAGCGGCAAGCAGTGGTTATCCTCTAGGAGGTGGAACTGGAGCAGGGGGTGCAGTCAATGCCTTTGCAGTAAGCGGCAATAATTTATATGTTGGTGGAATATTTAATGGAGCGGGATCCTTTTTTAGTCAAGTTAGAAATCGAGCAGGAGCTACGACTCTTGCAGGAGTAATTACATCCTGGGATCCAAATGCAAATAATGGCGTAAACGCTATCACAACTGTAGGATCTGCGATTATTATTGGAGGGACATTTACTACAATCAATGGTAGCACAGCTGTGAATAGAATTGCCATAGTAGATGCCGCAACAGGAATCTTGAGACCTTAGATAGAATAAAGGAATGCTTGAGAAATAGCTAAAAATCTTTTCTTTTTTGATTTGAAATTTCTCTATCAATCAGCAAACTGTTATCTAATAAACTAAGGAGTCTATCTTGAATCAAAAAAGTTTTTCTAAATTCCTAATTCTTTTGCTCGTGAGTCTTTTCATGAATTGTGGTTACAATCGCATACAGGAACTCGATGAAGAGGTTAATGCAAATATGGCGGAGATTCTAAATCAATACAAACGCCGTGCCGATTTAATTCCAGGACTTGTGAAAATTGTAGAAGGGTATGCAAGCCATGAAAAAGAAGTTTTAGTCGAAATCACAAAAGCACGCAGTAGCGTAGGTGGCTTACAGGCAACACCGGAACTTGTTAACAATCCAGAAGCATTTAAGAACTTTCAGAATGCACAAAATTCACTTGGCTCTGCTTTACAGAGACTACTTGTGGTAACTGAGCGTTATCCCGATCTCAAAGCAAACGAAGGTTTTCGTGATTTACAAGCACAATTGGAAGGAACAGAAAATAGAATCGCAGTTGCCCGCGGACGTTATATCAAAGCAGTGCAGGAATACAATGTTACAATTCGTCAATTTCCAACAGTTCTAACTGCCAAGATGTTTGGATATTCAACTAAAACTTCTTTTACTACGGAGAATGAAGCGGATATTAAGAATTTGCCGTCCGATATTTCTAAACCTCCTGAAATGGATTTCGGTAAGAAGAAATAAGATTTGCCACCGAGACACGGATTCGATAAACTCACCGCATGCGCCGACGCAGAGGAAAATGAAGTTGTTTCATTTTTATTCATATGCATCGTGAGTGACTCTGTGGCAATTAGCTATATTCTATAGTTCTAAATGTATAAAAAAATATTCTTGCTTGTATTTTGTATTTCTGAATCCTGTTTGTCATCCCTTTTTATTTAGTGAGTCAAAATGAAATTAACCTTACGTCTATTTTTATTC
>Ga0075158_10000376_pt1 | contig 36825 bp, 36 predicted proteins | sample JI91814BDNA_FD_70968 | JGI IMG/M metagenome (GOLD analysis project Ga0075158, IMG submission 70968) | Wastewater effluent complex algal communities from Wisconsin, to seasonally profile nutrient transformation and Carbon sequestration -... | ecosystem: Engineered > WWTP > Effluent > Algae... | reverse complement strand
CCGGTTCTCCTCAAGCCAGTGATCGTGCGCGGAGTCGCGGGGGCGCTCCCCCCAGCCGGCGTCGGTGTCGTCACGGGTCTGCTCGACCGGACGCCGACGCCGGGGCGTGATCGCGGTGTCTGCCGGCATGTTGTAGCTCGGGGGCGTCGGACCCTGCGCGCTCGATTGTGCGGGCGGGGTCGATGCCGGAGTGATCGTCACCAGCGGTGCCGCATCGCCCACGGTCGCCGGGCCGGCGGCGGCGCGGCGGGACTTAGGCGTGCCGGCCGGAACGGTCTTGCGCGCTCGCAGGCCCTCCAGCGCCGAGACGATGCGGGCTTCCTCCCGGGCCGGGTCGCGGAAGAGATCCACCGTGGCCACCGTGATGACGCGCCAGCCGAGGCGATGCAGTTGGGCGACGCGGATACGCTCGCGCATCCGCACCCCTCCGGCGCGGGCGTATGCCGGGCCGTCGAGTTCGACCGCCACGACCCAGCCACCCTTCGCGAACGGGTCGAACACCGCCATTTCCACCCCCGAGCGCGCCACGTCGGCGGGGTCCTGGCCCGCGCGGGGGGTGGGCGCGCCATACGACGTGACAACACTCAGGCCACGGGCCCGCAGGCGCCTCGCCAAGTCAGCGACGTGAACCGAGACGACATCAGGCCCTTCTCCCGTTGCGGGGTTGAGCACCTCGGCCAGGAGTGGCGACCGGGTGGCGTCGTGCTCCGGGAGGTCGTGAAGCACCGCCAGGCGCGCGCGGGCGCCGCCCAGCGCTGCGGTCAGGCTCGACGGCTCTAGCGCGTCGCCAGCACGCAGGACCAGCACGATGCCGTCGCGCGTCTCGCCCGCCGCCCGACCCGCCTCGATGACCGTGACCGGTTCGGGCAGGTCGTCGCGCAGCCGCTCCCCGAGGATCGGCAGCCCGACGTCGCGCAGGACCTTCGCGACCTCGGCGCCGATCCCGGATCCCGAAACCACGATCCCGACGCTTTCGCGAGGTGCCGCGGTCAGCCAGGCCACGACCCGGTCGACGGCAGCCCGGGCCAGCGCGTCCCCCTCCGGTGTGGCTCCCCCAGGCGTTCCTCCCTCGGGCACGTCACTGGGGGGAACGTCACTCGCGGGCGCGTTCCCCGCCGACGCATCCGGAACTCCGATCGCCTCGACGACGACGCCTTCAACCCCTCGCGGCGCGGGGAAGGTGCGCAGGGCACCGCCATAGGCCTGGGCATTGGTCGCCGCGACGAGTCGATGGTCGTGGGAGCGGTAGTGCCAGCCCAGCCGCCGCACCGGCAGGGTGCGGCGCGCCAGGTCGAGAACCGAGGTCCCCGGCTCGCTCAGAACCCGACCGCCGGGAGCAGCCGTGAAGGGCTGCGGGCCCGGCAGTCGGGAGTCCCCGACGATGACGGCCTGCGGCGCGCGGGCGATCGCCGCCGCGACGGTGGCGGCGGTCACCGACCCGGCCTCATCGATAACGACGGCGTCGAAGGCGAGATCGTCGGGCACGAGGAGGCCCACGGCATACGGCGAGACCAGCCACACGGGTGGGTCGTCGGGGGAAGCCGTCCGGGCGAGATCGTCGGCGAGCGCATGCTGCAGCGCCGTGTCTGCCGCCCGGAACCGCGCCGCCGCCGAGCGCAGATCGCGGCCGCGGGTGTTGGCGTAGCCGGGGTCCGCGGCCGTCACCGCCTGCAGGATCGACGCCCACCAGACGAGGTCGACCTCGTCGCGGACCCGCTCCGGCGGCACCTGGCGGGCGGCGAGGTCCTCCACGAGCGCGCCCAAGCCGGCCGAGCGGGCGGCGACGATGGTCGGCATCGCTCGGGCGAGGATGTCGAGACGACCTTCGGCGTCAGTGAGCCGCCGGACGAGCCCGGTCAGGTCGCGCAGCGGCACGTCATACAGGGACTGCGATCCCGGCGGGCGCAGCAGGCGCGCGGACAGGACGTGCACGTGCGCAGCCACCACGTCGTATGCCGCTTGCGCCCGCGGCAGGTCGACCACCTGGGCGGGCATGACCGCCGACGCCCGCACTTGCTGCCACAACGGGCGGACCTGGTGCGCGCGGTCAAGGAGAGCGATGCCCTGCTCGGGGGTCGCGCCGGGGCGGAGCAGACCCTTGATGGCACGGGTGAGTCGGCGGCGTTCGCGCGGGCCACCATTGGCCGCGGCGATGATCTCGTCAAGCCGGGTCTCGAAGATGCCGAGGCGGAAGACGTCGAGAACGGCGCGAATGCCGTCCATCTCGACCACGAAGTCGCGGTAGTGACCCAGGGTCGGCAGCGAGGGGACGGCGACGCCGTCGAAGACTTCCGCGAAGGTCGACTGCATCCGGGCCAAGCCAGTCGAGGACAGCCCAGCGAGCGCGACTCGAGCCCGCTGCGCGTCAGTGGCGTCCAGGACGTCGGCTCCCCACCAGGGATCGTCGTCGAGGTTGCCCGCCCATACCCCGGTCTCGGCGACCTCCGTCAGCGCGGTCGCCCAGCGGTCACGGGCGTCCTGATCCAGGGCGGCCAACGCGGCTCCACCGAGCCGAACGCGCGAGCGCGGCGGGTGGTCGGCGCAGGTGAGTTCGACCAGCCGCGACTGGATCCGATCGAGGCTGACGCCCCACGGGCGCCGCAGCCCGTGCATCCGCACGACGTGCGCGTGCAGCACTTCCCGCGACTCGGCCCAGGCCGCCCGCGCCTCACGAATGGCGCCCGGATCGGGGTCATCCGGTGGGCCCACGAGATCGTGGTCGGGATCGGTCATGGCACTCCAGCGCGCCCCGTCGGCCACGGGCTCATGCAGCAGATGCGCGAGACCGAGATGAGCGAAGCGCCCGGCAATCGCCGCGCGGGCGCCGCGGGTCGGCGCAACGATCAGTGTCCGGGCGCCCACCCGCGCGAGATCGGCGGCCAGGTTGACGATCGTCTGCGCCTTGCCCGTCCCGGGGCCGCTGTCGATGACCAGGCTCGCGCCGCTCCGGACGGCTTCCAGAACGGCGACCTGACCGGGGTCGGCGTCGAGGACGAAGATCTCGTCGGGGTTAGTGGGATCGGCGACGACCCCATCTCGCGGCGGCGGCAGCGGGGAGTCCGCGAGCCATTGTCCGAGCACGGGATGAGTGGCGAACTTCTCCTCGGCCCGGGCAAAGTCGGTGACGGCCGCGACCTTCGCGACGTGGAAGGCCCCTAGCCGTAGCGTGGGGCTGATGCGCCAGCCGTCGATCCCGGCCGCGGCGGCATTGATGATGGCGTAGGCGTCCGTCGGATCGAAGCCGTGGCCGCGATGGGACAGCCGCAGCAGGGCATCGAAGTCGAGGTCGACCGCGTGCACCGCGCGGAGATACGTCACCAGCGCCGGGTTGGCCTGAAACTGGCCCGCCAACTCCACGTCGTAGTCGCGAGCCTCGGCGTCGGTCGGGCGCAGGCGGCACCGCCGCAGGAACACCGGCGCGGCCGGCTCGCCACTGGAGTCGGCGCCCCACCGGGCCGTCCCCAACGCGAGGTAGCACCCGGGGACCCCGCGCTCGCGATCGAGCTCGATCTCCTTGCGGCGCAGCACTGCCGCCCGCTCCAACGCCCGCCCCTGGGCTGCGGGCTCGCGGAACAGTTGGGTGACCCGGGCGTCCCCGTCGGCCAGCAGCCGAGCGAGCCCGCCGGGGTGAGCGTTGGTCAGGTCGATGTGCACGCCATCCGCGGACCACAACAAGGTGTCCGGGGCGCCGATCGCACTCACCTCGGAGCGCCAGTCGTCGACGCGCTGACGGGTCGGCGACGGCGGGACCTTGGGGTCCTGGCGCGCCGCCGTCTGCTTCACGGGGCACAGGCTAACCCGTGCTCAGCCCGTCCCGAATCGCTGCGACCCTCAGCCTGAGGTCCCGCCCGGCCGCAACCCGGCGGAGGCGCGGATCGCGGTGACGGATACCGCGATGATGACCAGTGCCCCAATCAGCGCGATATGCGCCAAGGGGGCAAAGCCGGCGTGTTCGAGGACGACCCCCGCCAGTGCCCCGCCGCACGCCGCGGTGAGGCCCATGACGAGATCGGAAATGCCTTGGGCCGCGGGACGTTCCACGATCGCCACCCCGCCGACGAGCAGCACCGAGCCGCTGACGAAGGCGGCCGACCAGCCCAGCCCAAGCAGGAACAGCGCAATCGCCAGGCCGTGGGAGTAACCCTGCGCCGCCGCACCCGCAAGTGTCGTGGCGGCGACCAGCAGCAGGCCCCCGGCGAAGGCGACTTTGGGGGCGCCGAGGCGATCCACGGCCATACCCATGACGGGGGCGAAGGCAAACATCCCGAGGATGTGACCGCTGATCACCAGGCCGACGACCACGAGACTCGCGTGCCCGTGGCGCATGTGCAGCGGCGTCATGACCATCACCGAGACCATCACCGCGTGCCCCAGGGCCATGATCACCACGCCGGCCAGGGCCCGGCGGCTCGCGCGCAGGGCCGCGACTCCGCGGGACAACGACCCCTTCCCGGACGTATGGACCGTGTCGCTCAGTTGCCGCGACACCACCAGAGGGTCCGGACGTAGCCGGGTCCACATGACGACGCCGGCGACGGCGAGGGCGGCCGCGCTGACGACGAACGGACCGGCCAACACATCCAGGTGCATGGCGCGGGCCAGGGGCTCGGCGGGGCCGGCGAGATTGGGTCCGAGCACGGATCCGATCGTGGTCACCCACACGACCAGGGAGAGGTCCCGGCCCCGCTGGGTGGGGAGGGCGAGGTCGGCCGCGGCATACCGGGCCGCGCTGTTGGCTCCCGTGGCCGAGCCGAGCAGCGCGCTGCCGACCAGGAAGACCGAGAAGCTGCTCAGGTAGGCGGCGACGACGATCAGGAGCGCGCCGAGGACGGCCGCGGCATACGCAAAGGTGAGCGAGGGGCGACGGCCGTATCGGTGGGCCAGCGTCGCGATCGGGATGGCCAACAACGCCGCGCCGAGCGTCTGGAAGGTGCCACCGAGACCGGCCAGCTCGACCCGACCACTGATCTCCTCCGCCAGCAGCGAGCCGACGGTGGCTCCGGCGGCGAGGCCGACCCCGCCCCATACCTGCGTGAACATGAGCGTGCGGATCGTATGCCGCTGGACGGCTTCCCGATCCGGCGCAAGATCGGTGGGCGCAGGCATGGGTGCCACCCTAAGGCGGGCCTCAGTGCCCCAGTGCCAACGTGGCACCCAGGGTGAGCATGACGACGGCGATGAGCCCGTCGAGGATCCGCCAGGCACGGGGTTTCTCGAAGAGTGGGCCAAGGAGGCGGGCGCCATACCCGAGACCGGCGAACCACAACAGGGAGGCCGCCGCGGCGCCGGCACCGAACCACCAGCGCAGATCGGCGTGGGTCGTGGCCACCGAGCCGAGGAAGACGAGCGTGTCGAGATAGACGTGCGGGTTGAGCCAGGTGAAGGCCAGCGTGGTCAACACGGCCGTGCGGCGGCTGACGTGGACCGGCCCGGTGGCGGCCTCCAGGTGTTCAGCGTGGAAGGCACGCCGGGCCGCCATCAGCCCGTAGGTGATCAGGAAGGCGGCGCCGATCCAGCGGATGGCGGTGATCGCGGTGGGGGCCGCTTCGACGAGGGCGCCCATGCCGCCCACACCGGCCGCAATGAGGACGGCGTCGGACAGCGCACAGATGGCGACGACGGGCAGGACATGTTGGCGGCGGATGCCCAGGCGCAAGACGTAGGCGTTCTGCGCGCCGATCGCGATGATCAGGGCCGCGCCGGTGAGCAGGCCGGTGGTGGCGGCGGCGAGGGGCGATTCCATGAGTGGGAGGTTAGGTCGGCGCAGGATCATCACGCCAACTCATCTTTCTTATGAATCATTAGACTTTCTGTATGGACGTCTCCGTCGACCAACTGCGTACCCTCGCCGCCGTCGTGGACGAGGGCACCTTCGACGCCGCCTCGGTGGCGCTCGGCATCACGCCGTCGGCGGTCTCGCAACGCATCAAGGCACTTGAAGTCGCCTGCGGCCGAGTGCTTGTCACCCGCGGCAAACCCGTCCGGGCGACCCCACCCGGTCAGGTGGTGCTGCGCCTGGCCCGGGTGACGGCCCAACTCGCCGACGACACGGCCCGGGAGTTAGGGGTCGGCGGGCCCGCCGGCCTCGCCCGCCTGCCGCTCGCCGTCAACGCCGACTCCATGGCCACGTGGTTCCTACCGGCGCTGGCGCGCGTGCCGGCGCGGCAGCGCGCCGTCTTCGATGTCCACTTGGACGACCAGGACCGGACGTTCGAGTTGTTCCGATCCGAGGCCGTGCTCGCGGCCGTGACCTCGATCGCGCGGCCGATGCCAGGGTGCTCGGTGACGCCGCTTGGGTCGATGCGCTATTTCGCGTGCGCCGCACCGGATTTCGCGGCGGCGCAGTTCCCGCGCGGCTTCGAAGCGGACGCCCTGGCGAGGGCGGAGATGGTCGTCTTCAACCGCAAGGACACCCTCCAACACCGCTTCGTCACCGAGGTGACCGGGGCGTCGCTCAGTCCGCCCGCGCATTACGTGCCGTCGTCCGCGGACTTCGTGCGCGGCATACAGCTGGGGTTGGGGTGGGGCCTGGTCCCGCAGTTGCAGTGGGAGGCGCTCCCCGATCCCTTATCGCTGGTGCATCTCGCGCCGGACCGGCCCGTCGACGTGCCCCTGTTCTGGCAGGTATGGACGCTCGACTCCCCCCCGCTGCGTGCCCTCACCGCCGCGGTGCTCGCCGCGGCGGCTGCGACCCTGACCCCGGCTTAGGCTGTCCCGCATGGCCAAGCCGACCGCCGTCGAGGTGCAGGCGGGTGAGCGCGCGGTGCGCGTCTCCTCCCCCGACCGGGTGATCTATCCCGCGACCGAGCGCACGCCCGAGGTCACCAAGGTGATGGTCGCGGAGTACTTCGCGTCGGTCGAGGACGGCCTGATGCGGGCGCTGCGCAACCGGCCGACCGCGCTGGAGCGATGGACCAAAGGGGTCCTGCCGGGGATGACGCTCGGCACCGGTCGGCCGGGTGAGAAGGCCGATGCGTTCTATCAGAAGCGCGTTCCCGTCGGCGCGCCCGAGTATCTGACGAGTTGCGAGATCACCTTCCCCTCGGGTCGGACGGCGCGGGAGGTGTGTCCGCGCGAGATCGCGGTGCCGGTGTGGTGCGCGCATATGGGGACACTGACCTTCCACCCGTGGGCGGTGCGTTGTGACGACGTCGACCATCCCGACGAGTTGCGCATCGACCTCGACCCGCAACCGGGTACGGATTTCCGCGACGCGGTCCGGGTGGCTGGCGTGGCCCGAAATCTGTTGACGGAGTTGGGGATCGCGGGTTTCGCCAAGACGTCTGGCAATCGCGGCGTGCACATCTTCGTCCGCATAGAGCCGCGCTGGACCTTTGAGGACGTGCGCCATGCCGCGATCGGCTTCGGGCGCGCCTTGGAGCAGCGCGACCCGGGCGTCACCACGGCCTGGTGGAAGGAGGAGCGCGGCGAGCGCATCTTCATCGACTACAACCAGAACTGCCGCGACCGGACGATCGCCTCGGCCTACTCCCTGCGCCCGAAAGCCGGTGCACCCGTGTCGACTCCGCTGACGTGGGAAGAACTGGCCGAGGTCGGCGACCCCGCGGCATACAACCTGTTCACGGTGCCCGACCGCCTACGGGAGCACGGTGATCCCTGGGCTGCGATCGATGACGTCGCCCACTCGATCGAGCCCCTCCTCGCGTTGTATGAGGAGTCCGGCCTCGGCGAGATGAACTTCCCGCCCGACTATCCCAAGATGCCCGGGGAGCCGCCGCGGGTGCAGCCGAGCAAGAAGGTCGCCGCGCACTGGGACGAGGACGGCAACCGCATCCCGGACTGATCCGCGCCGGCCGTGGCTACGGTGAGGTGATGACCGCCCGTCTTGTTGCCATGTCGTTCGAAGCCCGCACCCCGAAGTCCGTTGCCGGCTTCTGGGGTTCGATGTTGGACCGGGATGTGACGGAGACGGACGACGGGTTCCTTCTGCCCGGATCACCCACGCAAGTGGGGCTGGCCTTCCACCGCGGCAGCCAGAACCGCCTCGCGCAGAACCGGGCTCACCTGCACCTGACCAGCACGGATGCTGCTGACCAGCATCGGGTGGTTGCGCAGGCGCTCGACCTGGGGGCGAGCCACGTGGACGTCGGGCAGCGCCCCGAGGAGGGGCACATCGTGCTGGCCGATCCCGACGGCAACGAGTTCTGCGTCATCGAGCCGCACAACTCCTATCTCGCCGGCACGGGCTTCCTCGGCGAACTCGCCTGTGACGGAACGCGCGAGGTCGGGGTGTTTTGGAGTGCGGCGTTGGGGTGGCCGTTGGTGTGGGACCAGGACGAGGAGACGGCGATACAGTCGCCGGCCGGCGGGACGAAGGTGGCGTGGGGCGGGCCGCCCGTCGCGCCACGCGTCGGGCGGAGTCGGCAACTCTTTGTGCTGGCGGCCGAGGGCGGCGAGCCCGGCGATCTCGCCGCCGAGGTCGATCACCTGGTCGGCCTCGGGGCGCGCTTGCTCTCGGTCGATCAGCGGGGGCATGGCGAACTCGCCGATCCGGATGGCAACGAGTTCCGGCTGCGGCCCGCCTGACGATCAGCCTCCCTGGTAGTCACGAATCCAGGTGGCCATGCCGGGCAGGGTGAAGCGCAACTTGCCGCGCCCCGCCGCCTCGATGATGCCCCTATCGATGAGCCGGGCTCGGGGCACGCTGATCGCGCGGGACTCCCGCTGCATCGTGGTGGCGATGCGCTCGCGCGGCACGACCTCTTCCCCGAAGTCAGCCATGGCCCCGAGGAACGCCTGCTCCAACTCCGACGCGGAGTCCCAGCGGGCGCGGCACATCGCGGCGAGTTGGCCGGCCATGAGTCGCTCGCCCGACCCCACCGCGGCGACGCCGAGCTTGGCACCCGCCTCCGGCGCGGCGGCCTGCCAGGTGGCGTCCCCGACCAACTGCAATAGGTAGGGATTGCCGTCGGCGATGTCGAGGGCGACCCTTAGCGCGTCGTCGGTCCAGCTCACATCCACGGCTGTGGCCGGCTCCGCCAAAACCCGGCGCGCATCCGGCTCGTCAAAGCGCTCCAGCCCGATGAACTCGCTGCGCTCGCCGAAGGTGGCGGCCCGCATGATCATCTCGGGCGTCGACGGCAGCCCGGCGGTCATCAGGGCGAGTGGGTTGTCGGCGCGACGCCCCGCGAGGTTCTGCATGGCGTTGAGCAGGATTCCCAACTCCGCATACGGAGCAGCGTGGAGTTCGTCGATGAGCACAAGCAGCCCGGCACCACCCCGATCCCGGATGGACGCGGCGAAGGTGTGCAGCATCCGCTCCAGCCCGGCGATGGCCGCCGCCGGCGGCGGGGCTGGCGCGTCCCCGGGGGCAAGCTCGCCCTTGAGCGTGATCCCAGGGACGCCCACCTCTAACCCCACCGTGGCCAGCACACCCCGGCGGGTCCGCTCATCGAGAATGTCGGCGTCGACGAGCGCTTGTCGCACCGAGGTGGCGAGCTCGGCGAGCATCGGACTGCCCTTGGCGCAGGCCACCCAGGCGGTCACAAATCCCAGCTCCCGCGCACGGTCCTCGGTGTCCCGCAGCAGTGACGTCTTGCCCAGCCCCCTCGGGGCGTGGAGGACGACGGGCGGGCCGGCGAGTTCGCCAAACGTCACCACGCGCGCGAGCAGATCGCCGAGTCGGGTGCGCTCCCGGGCACGGCCGATCAGGACCCGCGGCAGGTCGCCGGGGGTGAAGGGACTCGAAATCGCCAACGATCACCTCGGGATAGTTCGTTATATAAACAGGATGTATAACAGCGCATCCTCGACAGTTCTACTGTCGCACGAGCCACCGACAACCACCTTGAGCGCGTCGGGGCGACCTTCGTGGGAGTTGACTACGCCAGGTCAGTGAGAGCGATGCTCTCGTCGGCGAGTCGGTCGGCAGTGACGCTGGCGCCGATCAGGCGGCGCAGGTCGTCGTTGACGTTCCAGGTGTTCACGTTCATCCCTGCCCGCACCCGTCCGTCACGCAACCAGAACACAATGAACTCGCCGGAGTCGAGGTCGCCGCGAACTACTGCCACGTCCTGCGCGTCGGCGTGCCCGACATATTCCATGCCGAGGTCGTACTGGTCGGTGAAGAAGTAGGGCTGCCAGTCGTAGCTCTCCTCGCGCCCGAGAATCGTCTGCGCGGCCAGCTTGCCTTGCCGAATCGCGTTGTCCCAGTGCTCGACCCGCAACAACCCCAGGTCCGTATGCCGCGCCCGCGCCACGTCCCCCGCCGCCAGGACATGGGGGTCGCTGGTGCGTAGGTGCTCGTCGACGATGATTCCGCGGTCCACCTCCAGCCCGGCCTCCTCGGCCAGGGAGGTGTCCGGGATGGCGCCGACGCCGACCAGCACGAGATCGGCTGCGATGACCCCCTCCGGGGTACGCACGCCAGTGACCGGTCCGCCCGCACCCTCGATCCCCGAGACCGTGGCGCCCGTGCGCAGGTCGACGCCGTGTCCCCGGTGGAGATCAGCGAAGTAGGCGGCCATCGTCGGGCCCAGCACGGCATACAACGGCAGAGCTTCCCGCTCGAGAACGGTCACCTCGCACCCCGCCCCTCGCGCGGCGGCCGCGACTTCGAGGCCGATCCAGCCGCCGCCGATGATCACCAATCGCGCCTGCTCGGCTAGGGCGGCGCGCAGGCGCGTGCTGTCCTCGATCGAGCGCAGGGTGACGACCCCGTCCAACTCGGCGCCGGGAAGGTCGAGCCGGCGGGGCTGCGCGCCCGTCGCCAGGACGAGCCAGTTGTAGGTGAGCGCCTCGCCCGACGCGAGCACCACCCGACTCGCGTCCCGGTCGATGGTGACGGCGGGATCGGCGAAGCGCGTCTGGACGTCGTGCGCGGCATACCACTCCGGCTCGTGCACGTGAAGCTGTTCGGCGCTCTTGGTCCCCGCGAGGTAGTCCTTCGACAGGCCCGGCCGCTCGTAGGGTGCATGTTCCTCCGCCCCGACCAGGGTGATGTCCCCCTCGAAACCCTGCTCTCGCAGGGTCTGGACGGTGTTGGCCGCAGCCAACCCAGCACCGATGACTACGACTGCCGACATGGGATCGCCTCGACTCATCCGGCGAGCGCCTGCCCGACCACGGAAGGGGGCCGAGGTCGCCCGCCTTGCCAGGGTATGCCCGTGCCGAGCTCCGTGGGTGCCCCCGGCGCGAATCGAACGCGCGACACCCGCTTTAGGAGAGCGGTGCTCTATCCCCTGAGCTACGAGGGCGGGGGCCGGGGGAAACCCGGCCGGGTAATTCTAGGCGGCGCAGTTCCGGCCGGCCCTCCAACGACATTCTCCTCCAATTCACACAGCCGTTTGTGTAGCTTGATGTGTGACAATTGACCATGGCTACGAACCTTTCCATCGACCCCGACTTGCTCGACCGAGCCCTTGCGATCGGAGGCGAACGAACGAAGAAGGCGACCGTGACGCGGGCGCTGGAAGAGTTCATCGTGCGGCGAGAGCAAGCACGCATGCTTGAGCTCTTTGGCTCCGTCGACTGGGACCCTGAGTACGACTACAAGGCAGAGCGGTCCCGGGGGTGAGCCTTCTGGTCGACACCAGCGTATGGTCCCTCGCGTTGCGCCGGAACGCGCCGGCCGACACAGCCCACGTCGCCACGCTTCAGCGAGCGCTCGCGGGTCAAGAACTCGTGATGACGACAGGCGTCATCGTGCAAGAAGTTCTGCAGGGGACACTCCCCACAGCCACGCGCAGTTTGCTTCTTGAGAGGTTCGCCAACCTGGGATTCGTAACGCCCGACCGTGGGGATCACATCTGGGCAGCCGACCTCCGCAACGAATGCCGAACCCATGGCGTTCAGCTGGGCACCATCGACGCCCTGATCGCCGCCATCAGCATCCGACACGGGCTCACCTTGCTGACGTCAGATCGCGATTTTGACCACGCCTCGCGCTGGGTGCCTCTTCACGTTTGGCGCGCGACCTGACTGGACAAGATTGTCAGAGGCGAGCAAAGGCGCGGTCGAGCACCTCGGCGAGGGGGAGATCGCCATACGCCCCGTCGATGTGGAGGCGGATGGCGGCGCGGAAGGCGCCCAGAGCGGCATACGCCTCCACGGCGATGCCTAGGGCCTCGTCAGGAGTCAGCGCTCGCTCCGCACGTTGCCGCTCCAGGATTGCCTCGACGAGCGCCCGATCCGCGCGCGCGTAGATGCCGAGGAAGCGCAGCCCCAGACCCGGTTCACGAAGGGTCAACTCCCGGCGCATGGCCCATAGCTGCGGATCAGCCACGAGGGCGGCGACGCGGTAATGCGCCACGGCCAGCACCGTCTCGCGCGGCGCTTCCCCCGCCGGGCGACCCGCGATCAATGTCAGCAGCGGCTCCGGATCGGTCCCATCGGCGCCGAGGATGGCGTCGTCCTTGGCCGGGTAGTAATTGAAGAACGTCCGGGCCGACACCCCCGCCCGCTCGGCGATGGCGTCCACGGTCAGCGCCTCGAGCCCGGCCTCGAAGGCCAACTCCAGCGCCGACCGATGGATCGACTTGCGGGTCTCCCGCTTCTTGCGCTCGCGCAGACCACAGTCGGCTTCAGGCGCCACGTCGATGGCTGCGGCAGCGGTCATACGTCGGATCTTACTGCAGAACCTGCAAACTTGCAGACTCTGCACCTTTTCCCTAGTCTTGGTGAGTGATTTCCACTCCCCCTGCTCCGGCCCCGGAGTTCCACCTCGACGCGACCGGCAAGCGCATCTTCATCGGGCTCATGCTCGGAATGTTTGTCGCCTCGATCAGCCAAACGATCGTCGGGCCCGCGATGCCGCGCATCGTCGCCGAATTGGGCGGGATGGAGCACTATTCCTGGGTCGCCACGGCCGCCATGCTCGTCTCGGCCATCGTCGTGCCCATCGTCGGCAAGTTCTCTGATTTGTATGGCCGTCGCGGCTTCTATCTCGCGGGCCTCGTCGTTTTCATGCTGGGCTCGCTCGTGTGTGGGCTCGCACCGAACTTCTGGACCCTCGTCGGGGGCCGCGCCATCCAGGGCCTCGGCATGGGCACCGTGATGCCCTTGGCGCAGACCATCATCGGCGACATCATTCCGCCGCGGAATCGCGGCAAGTACCAGGGCCTGATGGGCGCCGTTTTCGGCGTCACCTCCGTTGCCGGGCCACTCGCGGGCGGGTGGATCACCGACAACCTCGGCTGGCGTTACCTCTTTTGGACCTCCATCCCCTTCGGCATCGCCGCGACCGGCGTCGTCTTCCGATTCCTGCACATCCCCCACCAACGCCGCGACGCCAAGATCGACGTCGCCGGCATCGCCACCCTCACCCCCGGCCTCGTGGCGGTCCTCCTCGCCACGAGCTGGGGCGGGACGACCTATGCGTGGGACTCGGGCGTCATCCTCGGTCTGTATGCCGCGGGCGCGGCCCTGCTCGCCGCCTTCGTCTGGGCGGAATCCCGGGCCGTGGAGCCGATCCTGCCGCTGCGCCTCTTCACAAACTCCGTCTTCACGATGTCCAACATCTCGGCCTTCGGAGTGGCAATGGTGATGTTCGGCTCGATCATCTACATCCCCGTCTTTGCCCAGGGAGTCGTCGGCGTCAATGCGACGAACTCGGGCCTGATCCTGTTGCCGCTGATGATCGGCCTCGTCGTCTGCGGGGTCCTCGCCGGGCTCATCATCACCCGCACCGGCCACTACAAGGCGATCATGCTCACCGGCGTCGGGCTCATGGCGACGGGCGTATGGCTGCTCACCCGCCTGACCGATCAGGCCACCTCCACCGAACTCACCCTGGCGATGGTGGTCCTGGGCGTTGGCCTGGGTCTGTGTATGCAGCAGTTCACCCTGCTCGTCCAAAACGTCTCGGCTCGAGCAGATCTCGGCATCGCCACTGCCTCGACCCAGTTCTTCCGCAATGTCGGCTCAACCGTCGGCATCGCGATTTTCGGCACGGTCATGACCTCGGGCCTGCACGCCGCCATTGCCAGCCACCTGCCGGCCGGTGCGGCCGAGAAGATGGCCGCCTCCGGGCAGGAAATCGGCGCAGGTTCGGTGCTCGACCCGTCCGTGATGGCGAAGTTGCCGCCCGCGGTCGCCGAGGCGGTGCGCCAAGGCTTGGCCGAGCGGTTGCACGAGGTCTTCGTGCTGGGGTTGCCGATCCTGGCCGTCGTCTTTGTCACAACCGCCCTGATCAAGTCCGTGCCGCTGCGCACCAGCAACCACGCGCCTGCCTCGGAGGAGGCCGGACATGAGCTGCTCGACGGCCTGTCTTCCTCGGCGTCCGAACCGGTCGACAAGGCCGAGGCGACCTCCCGGATGGCCGTCGCCTAGCGCTGACGGCACGCCCTCCGCGCGGGCAGGATGGGGAGATGATCGAGACGCCCGACGTTCTCGCCCAGGCCGCCGCGCTCGTTCTGGCGGACATCGAACGCACGACGCCCATTCGACTGGGGTTCACGGCATACCCCGCTGTGACCCGGTATCCCCGGGGTGCCAAGGTCACCCACGAGCCGGAGGGAAGGACCGAGGAACGCACGACGTCCCCGCCGCGCCTCGAGTTGCGCGGTGTGTTCGCCCTGGACGGGATTGAGCCGGAGTGGGCGCGGCACAACGGTGTGGTGCCGGGGTGGGACCGCGCGATCATGCGCGTCGTCAGCGACACGCCGCTAACGGTCGCCACCCAGCACATTGCCTATTCCATCCAGGAACTGGTCCAAGTCAATCTTGCTGCGACGCAACAAGATCCGACCTGGCCAGCGTGCCCGCTACATCCCGGCACCCATCCGCTGACCACCGAGCAGGTCATGGGTCGATGGGTATGCCCGACTGCCCTCCACCGAGGCAGCAGTTTCGGGTACGCCTGGCCCGGCATACCGATCGGGAGCCTAGGTGAGGCACGAGTGGCGCCGATCCTCGTGCGCCGCGCCCGCATCGGGGACGTCCAAGCGATCGTCGCGATGCTCGCCGACGATCCGCTGGGGGCCGAGCGGGAGCACGATGTCCTCGACGACGCCTACCTCGACGCTTTTCGGCGGATCGACAAGAACTGGCACGACCGGCTCGTCGTCGCCGAGATCGAGGACGAGATCGTCGCGACCCTGCAGATCACCTACCTGACGAGCCTCTCGCGGGGCGGTGCGATCCGGGCCCAGATCGAGGCCGTCCGGGTGGCGCGCGAAGCCCGGGGTCGAGGCGTGGGCGAAGCGTTGGTGAGCTGGGCGATTGGGGAGGCCGCGGCATACGGCTGTGCTCTGATCCAGCTCACCTCGGACAACACTCGCACGGACGCACACCGGTTCTATGCGCGGCTGGGGTTCGTCCCCAGCCACACGGGGTTCAAGCTCGACCTTTGACCCCGACGCGCGCGATCAACGAGCGTCTCGCGAACGGCTACGGTGACGCGGTGCCGGACGCAGCGCTCACGCCGAGTCGCGGGCGGTGCGGGCTCAGCCCTTCGGGGGTCACCCCCCTGGGGTCACCGGACGCAGCGCTCACGCCGAGTCGCGGGCGGTGCGGGTGGAGGGCTCGTCCCGCACGACTAGCCTGGCGACCATGAGTGCCATCCCGGGAGTGAGCCAGATTTTCGATGCGGACCGATGGGACGGCATACCCGGATTTGAGGATCTGAGCGACCTGACCTATCACCGGGCCAAGGATCACGGCACCGTCCGCATCGCGTTCGACCGCCCGGACGTGCTCAATGCCTTTCGGCCGCACACGGTCGATGAGTTGTTGCGGGTGTTGGAGCACGCGCGGACGTCGGCCGATGTCGGCTGCGTCTTGCTCACCGGCAACGGCCCGAGCGAGAAGAACGGCAAGTGGGCGTTCTGCACCGGCGGGGACCAGCGGATTCGTGGCCGCGCGGGGTACCAGTACGAGACCGAGCACGGCTCGACCTCGACCGGCTCCGCGGCGCCGAACCCGATCGATACTGCCCGGCTGGGGCGGCTGCACATTCTGGAGTGCCAGCGGCTGATCCGGTTCATGCCCAAGGTCGTGATTTCGCTGGTCAACGGGTGGGCGGCGGGTGGGGGCCACTCCCTGCACGTCGTCTCGGACCTAACGTTGGCGAGCATCGAACACGGGCGGTTTAAGCAGACCGACGCGGACGTGGGATCGTTCGACGGAGGGTTCGGCTCGGCATACCTCGCCCGGCAAGTGGGACAGAAGATCGCCCGGGAGATCTTTTTCGTCGGTCAGGAGTATTCCGCCGAGGACGGCGTGCGCATGGGGACGGTCAATCGCGCTGTCCCCCACGCCGAACTGGAGGCGACCGGGCTGGAATGGGGGCGGCTCATCAACGGCAAGAGCCCCACGGCGCAGCGGATGCTGAAGTATTCGTTCAACCTCATCGACGACGGCCTCGTCGGGCAGCAGCTGTTCGCGGGCGAGACCACCCGGCTTGCCTATATGACGGACGAGGCGCGAGAAGGTCGAGACCAGTTCCTGGAGAAGCGCGAGCCAGACTGGTCGCCCTACCCCTGGTACTACTGACCAGTCGTGGGGTCCACATCCGACCCCGGCGTCCGCGTACGACCGTGACATGCGCCTAATCCCGTCCGCATTCCAGGGTGCTCAGGATGACGAGGGCCCCAGTGATGGCCTTTGACTGGGCCCTCAATCGGAAGAAGTCCATTCGGTTGCTCGGCGAGTACGACATCACGCGCGACCCCGCGCCTTTGGTCGACCTTGTCGACGACTAACCACGGAGGGGACGACTCAGGAATACACCATGTAGTGCAGGATCACGTCGTGCGTGTGCTTGGCCTTGTCGGAGCCGCGCAGGAGGATCTCGTAGGTCGCGTGTGAGGTGTGGATGGCGACGGCCGTCTCCTCGGTGAACCGGCCGAAGACGGAGGCGTTGGAGGCATAGGACACCGCCGTGATCTTCGAGTACGGCACAGAGGTCACCGCGACCCGGCCGCCGGCAAAGCTATTGTCCTGCAAGATAACTCGCTTGTCGGTCAGGCCGATGAAGCCGGTGCCGACGTCCTTGCCGTCGTAGACCGCGAACACCTGCTCCTCGGGGAGCAGCGAGTTGCGCACGATCTGCAACTGCTCCTTCTTGTCGTAATACACCTCGTCGGACAACCCGGGCCACCTCTCTTCTGTCGTATGTCGCGGGCTCGCCGCCCGCTCCCCCCAACCTTCGCACGCGGCATACGGTGACGCCATGGCCATCATCGAGATCATCCACGGGGACCTGACCACCCAGGCGGTCGATGCGATCGTCAACGCGGCCAACTCCAGCCTGCTCGGCGGGGGCGGGGTGGATGGGGCCATTCATCGGGCGGCCGGTCCCGGGCTGCTTGCCGAATGCCGGGCGGTGCGCCGCGAGCGGCTGCCGGGTGGGCTGCCGGCTGGGGAAGCGGTGGCGACCGGGGCCTACAACCTGCCGGCGCGATGGGTCATCCACACCGTGGGCCCGAACCGGCACGCCGGTGAGACCGACCCGGAGGTGCTGCGCCGATGCTTCAGCGCCAGCCTCGGCGTCGCCGAGCAGGTCGGTGCGACGTCGATCGCGTTCCCGGCCATCGGGGGTGGGGTCTACGGCTGGGACATGGCCACGGTCGCCCGGGAGGGACTCGCGGCGGCGAGGAGGGACGGAGAGGGGCTGAGCGGCATACGGGTGATCCGGTTTGTGCTGTTCAGTGAGGACGCGCGCGCGGTGTGGGCGGAGACGGCCGAGCCCGGCTAGACGCACCGAACGCCGGACGGGCGGGGGCCCCGTCCGGCGTTCGTCACCGGGTGGATCGTGCGGAGTCGGGTGTCAGGGACGGCCGTAGGTCGCGCTGGACGACCAGATCGCGCGCAGGCCCGAGGAGAGGCCGGTGCGCGGGGAGTCGTACATCATGCCGTTGCCGGCGTAAATGCCGACGTGGTAGGCCGGGTAGCCGAAGAACACCAGGTCACCGGGCTGCGGGTTGCTGACCGGGGTCGCGGCGGCCTGCTGACCAGCCGCGGTGCGGGGCAAGGAGATGCCGACCTTGGCGAAGATGTACATCGTGAAGCCCGAGCAGTCGAAGCCAGCCGGAGTCGAGCCGCCGTAGACGTAGGGGATGCCCGACAGCGACGCCGCGATCGCCAGCACGCCGCTGGCGGCCGGCTGGGACGGGGCGGGGGTGCTGGGGGCGGGGGTGTTCGTGGTGGCCGGCGCCGGGTTGCTCGACGTGGCCGGCGCACCCGCGGTCGTGGCGGTGGTGGCGGCCGCGGCAGGCGCGGTCACGACGGTGTTGACGACCGGCTTGGGCTTGGGCTTCGGCTTGGCCACGGCCTTGACACCGATGACGCCGAAGGCGGTGCGCAGCGGAGCGGCGGCCCGGGGGGCGGTGACGGCGGGGGCGGCCGACGCGACAGCGGGGGCTGCGGCCACGCGCACCGGGGCTGCGGGGACTGCGGCCGGGGTGGTGGCGGCGTGGGCGGGGCCCGCGAAAGCGGCCACGAGCGCTCCGGTCGCCGCGACGACGACGCCGGCGCGGGCGCCCGCATTCTCGCGGGAGCCGACGAGCACGGGCAGGCGGGACGCGCGGAGGCGCGAAGACGCAAACGACACAGGGGACCTCCAGCGCCTACGAGGTGAGCTGTCGGGTTCGGGCTGAGGTTGCCCGGTCCGCCGGCTTGAAGCCGGTCGAACTTCACCCCAAGACGCGCCGCAGCGCGCCGAAAGTGGTTCCCCCGCTCCTACCAGCGGTGATTGTGTTCCCAACCTCGACAAAGTAGGACTCGGCGGGCCGAGATTGGGGTCCTCCGGGGGAAGGACGAGTGAAAACTACACAATCATCGCGGAATTGTCACATTCCGGTCACGAGGGCGCTGTTGCCGCCTTACCACGTGCCTTCAGGAGTATGCCGCGCGGTCCCCTCCGCCCCAGATGCCAGCCCCGGCGGGCCGAGCCCCGGCCGCGAAGGTTGGGCGACCCGGCCGCGGGCGGCGAGCACGCGGCATACGACAACTCAGCACACCTTAGTCAACTGCGGACAACTTGCAAGGTGTCCACAGTTGACTAATTGCTGCTAGCAAAGGTTCGGAAGTGAGCCGACCGACGACCCGGCCCACCGCAGTGCCACCAACGCCGAGGGGTCACTCCCCCGCGGGGCGGCAAAACACGTGGATCGCGATATCTTCCGGCAGCGAGACGCCGTCGCGGGCGTCCAGGCCCTCGCCGACCGCCACGATGCGGTCCACGTCGCGGTGCACGTAGGCCATGGCCCCCGGGGTCACCCGGGCGTCCGCGAGGAGGGTGAGGGTCTCGCGGTCGGTCTGAATCGGCTCGCCGATCCGGCGAATCAGCACCAGCGACGGGTCGTCGGAGGCGGCCTCGGCCAGGCTGATCAGCCCGAGCCGGAACGGCTCCGGTGGCTCGGGGTCGCCCAACTCGTCCAGGCCCGGGATCGGATTGCCGTATGGGGAGTTGTGGTCGCCACCCAGCATCGCCAGGATCTTGCGCTCCACGCGCTCCGACATCACGTGCTCCCAGCGGCACGCTTCGTCGTGGACATACGGCAGTTCCAGCCCGATCACGTCGACGAGGAGCCTCTCGGCCAGCCGATGCTTGCGCATTACCCGCACCGCGGTCAGCCGCCCGACCTCGGTGAACTCAAGGTGCCGATCGCCCGCCAGCGAGACCAAGCCGTCGCGCTCCATCCGGGCGATCGTCTGCGAGACGGTCGGCCCGGAGTGGCCGAGTCGCTCGGCAATGCGCGCACGCAACGGCGGGATGCCCTCTTCGTCGAGCTCGAAGATCGTCTTGAGGTACATCTCGGTCGTGTCGATCAGGTCGCTCACGGGACCGATCCTCTCATTGGCCGGCGTCCCCGGGCTCGATCAAGCCTGCCGACCCAGTAGGCGATCCACCCCGCAGCGGTCAGACCCAGCGCCCCCAGCGCCAGCGCCGCCCCAGCCAGGCTCAGCGCCGCGGCCAGCACGCTGATCAGCAACGGACCGCCGCCCGAGCCGAGGTCGCCGCACAGCCGCCACCCGCCGAGGTACTTCGCTCGGTGCAGCACCGGCGCCGTGTCGGCGCCCAGCGTCATCACGATCCCCGAGCCGAGTCCGTTGCCGATCGCCATGACCAGCGTGACGAGCATCAACGAGGCAAAGCTCGACGTCAGCGGCAGCAGGAGCAATCCCACGGCCAACCCGACGACCGTCGGCACCGCTACGACGACCCGCCCGAAGTGATCCATGACCCAGCCGGCCGGATAGAACATCACGATCTCCAGCCCCGAGCCGATCGCGAACAGCAAGGACACCTGGGCCGGCGGCAGCCCGAGGTGATCGGCCCATAACGGCAGGATGGCTAGCCGGATCGAGCGCAGCCCGCTGATCGCCAGCACCCCAAGGCCGAGAGTCGCCAGGACGCGCCGATGCGCGGCCAGCACCCGCCACATCGAGGCCGGCTCACCGCGGGATTGCTCCCGGTGCTCAACCCCTAGATCCGGCACCCGAAGCACGAGCAGCAGAGCCGCCAACGCGGCCACGAACGTCAGCCCGAACGCGGATCGCACGCCCCAATGCGCGATGACGACCGATCCGAGCAAGGGTCCGATCAGCAGCCCGATCCGATGCGAACCCCCCAAGGCCGACAGCGCCCGGGCGCGCAGGTGCGCCGGCACGGCGTCGATCATGAAGCCCTGACGCGCCAGCATGAACACACTCCACGTCATACCGGTGAGCACCGTGGCGCCCGCTAGCAGCTCGATATTGGGTGCCAGGCCCGCCGACAGCGCGGCCACGGCCCCCACGACGGCGGCGAACACCATCGCCTGACGCTCCCCGAATCGCGCGATCAGCGACCCGGCGGGCAGCGACATTGCCAGCTGCCCAAGGCCGAGCAGCCCGGCGACGAAGGCCGCCTCGCTGACGCTCGCCCCGAGTTGCCGCGCCAGCAGGGGCAGGACGGGGATGGACGCGCCATACCCAATGCTTTCCAAGATCGACGGACCGTATGCCGCGACGGCCACACTCCGAAGCCGAAACTCGCCCTCCGCGGGCGCCGTCACGGCTGGCGTCGGGCGCGGCTCCAGGCCGCGGGATCGTCCAGTCCGCCGGGAGAGACTCGGCTGAAGACGAGTCGGTCGTGCAGCCGGTTGCTGCGACCGGCCCAGAACTCGACCTCGTCCGGCACGATCCGGAACCCGCCCCACCGCGGCGGCACCGGCACGTCGGTGGGGCTGCCCGTGTCCGGCCAGCGGGCGGCGAACTCGGCATACCGCTCCTCCAGCACCGCGCGGGAGGCCACCGGCGCGGACTGCTCGGAGGTCCAGGCCGAGATCCGCGAGCCCCATGGGCGGGTGCGGAAATAGGCCTCGATCTCTTCGCGCGCAATCTCCTCGATCGACCCGCGCATCCGGATCGCCCGGAACATCGCGGGCCACGTCAGCGTCAGGGCGGCCACCGGCCGCGCAGCGAATTCCCGCCCCTTGGCGGAGTCGAGGGAAGTCACGAAACCGAGACCGCCTGGCTCGACAAAACGCAACAGAACGGTACGGACGTTGGGGTGGCCGCCCTCGTCCACGCTGGCCACGGCCATACTCCCCGGTTCAGGGACGTCCCCGGAACCGGCCGCCCGGGCGTATGCCGCGGCGAGCCACTCCTGGACAAGGTGGAACGGCGCGTCCCCCGCCTGATCCTCGGTGAGTCCCTCACCGGCATAGTCGACGCGCGCGTGGTGAGTGTGCTCCATACGGCCAATCTAAGACGGGACCGGTGACAGCCGTCGCCGAACCGCCCGGCAACCACCGCCCGGCAACCATGGATGGACCCCGGGAGCGCAACTCCCGCAATCCCATGCACAATAGGCACGGCCGACACCACGGCTCATTCCGACCGTCACAACACGGGGGCACCCATGACTGACAGCGACGTCAAGCACGGGCTCGAAGGCGTCGTCGCCTTCGAATCCGCCATCGCCGAGCCCGACAAGGAGGGCGGGGCGCTGCGCTATCGCGGCGTGGACATCAAGGACCTCGTCGGCCGCGTCAGTTTCGGGCAGGTATGGGGACTCCTCGTCGACAACGCGATGGACCCGGGTCTGCCGCCGGCCGAGCCGTTCCCGCTGCCGGTGCACTCCGGCGACATCCGCGTGGACGTGCAGTCCGCGCTGTGCCAGCTCGCCCCGATCTGGGGATTCCGGCCGTTGCTGGACATCGAACCCGAGCAGGTCCGCGACGATCTCGCCCGCGCCTCGGTGATGGCTTTGTCGTTCATTGCGCAGTCTGCGCATGGCCAGAACTCCCCGATGGTGCCGCAGAGCCGCGTCGACGAAGGCAAGACGATCGTCGAGCGCTTCATGATTCGCTGGCGTGGGGAGCCCGACCCGGCACACGTCGAGGCGATCGACGCCTACTTCATCTCCGCCGCTGAGCACGGGATGAATGCCTCGACCTTCACTGCGCGCGTCATCGCCTCCACCGGCGCCGACGCCGCCGCGTGTCTGTCGGGCGCGGTGGGTGCGCTGTCCGGGCCGCTGCATGGTGGTGCACCGTCGCGGGCACAGCACATGATCGAGGGCGTCGAGCAGACGGGCAACGCCGAGAAGTACGTCCAGGACGTCCTCAACCGCGGCGAGCGACTGATGGGCTTCGGCCACCGGGTCTACCGCGCCTACGACCCGCGGGCGGCGGTGTTGCGGGACACCTGTAAGCGGCTCGGCGCCCCCCGCTACGAGGTGGCGGTGGAGTTGGAGAAGGCGGCGATCGCCGCGCTCGCGGAGCGCTACCCCGAGCGCAAAATGGAGACGAATGTCGACTACTGGGCCGCCGTGCTGCTCGACTTCGCCGATGTGCCCGGCAACATGATGACGCCGCTGTTCGTCTCGGCCCGCACCGCCGGCTGGGCCGCACACATCCTGGAGCAGAAGAAGACCGGCCGGCTCATCCGCCCGTCCTCGAAGTATGTCGGCGAAGGCCCCCGCCCGCTGGAGTCCGTGGCCGGTTTCCGCGCCTCCTGAGGCGGAACCGCTGGAGCGACAGCCCCCGGCACACGGCAGCGCCCCCGCATCCCTATCGGGATGCGGGGGCGCCCCGCGTTTGCGGCGGGCTCAGTGCTGGCGGTAGCCGCGCGACTGGGCGTTGAACGACTCCAGGGTCCAGGCGTCGAACTTCTTGAGCAAAGACTTGATTCGGTTCATCTCGGATGACCGTCCTTCCAGTGGGTGAGTGTCTGATGTGCTGCGGTGGAGCACTTCCTTGTGACACCACGACAATCGTCTCGCCGGTCGCGCCAACGCCCAAAAACAAGGGGATCCGTATGACTGTGCCGCACCCTTCCCATGTGCCTCGCGCATGGCTCACGCTCAACCGATCCAGAATTCAGTGGCGGGTCCGCCCGCCCGGACGCTGCCCAACCGAACCATCGGCAGACCCAAGGCTGCGGACGCAAGAACCTGACACTCCCCCCGCCGCGTGGGCTCCGCGGCTTGGCGAGTGCTCCGTTCAGGCCGGGGCCTCCCATGCCAACGTGGGGTGGCCGGGTGCTGGGACGCGATGCCGACCACACGGGAGGCTTTGCGAGACTGGCCCCGTGACTGCATCGCTCACCGACCTCCGCCTTCCCGACGACCTCCAGCCAGCAGATGGCCGATTCGGCTGCGGCCCCTCCAAGATCCGCCACGAGCAGATCGCGGCCCTGAGCGCCCTAGGCGGCACCGTCCTCGGAACCTCCCACCGCCAAGCTCCGGTCAAGAACCTGGTCAAGGCCGTCCGCGAGGGACTGGCGGAGCTCTTCCAGCTTCCTGAGGGCTACGAAGTCATCCTCGGCAACGGTGGATCCACGGCGTTCTGGGATATCGCCGCGTTTGGGCTGGTCCGCGACCGGGCGCAGCACTTGGCGTTCGGCGAGTTCTCCGCGAAGTTCGCCTCCGTCACCAAGGGTGCCCCCTTCTTGGGCGAGCCGACGATCCTCAAGGCCGATCCGGGGAGCCGGAGCGCGGCATACGCCGAGGAAGGGGTCGACGTCTATGCCTGGCCCCACAACGAGACCTCGACTGGCGTCATGGCGGACATCACCCGCGTCGACGGCGCCGACGACGATGCACTCGTCCTCATCGACGCGACGTCCGGCGCGGGTGGCCTCCCCGTCGACATCAGCCAGAGCGATGTCTACTACTTCGCCCCGCAGAAGTGCTTTGCTTCCGACGGAGGCCTGTGGCTCGCGATCTTCTCCCCCGCCGCGCTCGCTCGGGTCGAGGAGATCACGGCGAGCAGCCGGTGGGTGCCGGACTTTTATTCGCTGCCGACCGCCATCGACAACTCGCGCAAGGACCAGACCTACAACACCCCGGCCGTCGCCACCCTGGCGATGATGGCGGAGCAGTTGCGCTGGATGAACGACAACGGCGGCCTCGAGTTCACGACGCGCCGCACCGCCGACTCGTCCTCGCGCCTGTATGACTGGGCCGACGCCTCATCGGTCGCCACTCCGTTCGTCACGGACCCCACCGCCCGCAGCCAGGTCGTCGGCACGATCGACTTCGACGACGCGATCGACGCCGCCGCCATCGCGAAGGTGTTGCGCGCCAACGGCATTGTCGACACCGAGCCCTACCGCAAGCTCGGCCGCAATCAGCTGCGAATCGCGATGTTCCCCGCCGTCGACCCGGACGACATCTCCCGGCTGACCGGCGCGATCGACTTCATCCTCGACCGGCTCTGAGCCGGAGCGCTCACGCCCGCCGGGTCCGGCGCCAACGCCAGCAGCACCAAGCCGGCACCGAGCATGAGTCCGTGCACGATGCGCACGGGTCCGGGCGTGAAGAAATCTCGCGAGGGCGATCGAGGGTGCGACGACGACGCGGCGGACACCGCGTCGAGCGTGGCTCGCCGGTGCAACGGCGCTGCGGGAGTGGGCGATCGCCGCGCCGCACCGCTTCCTCCTGCTCTACGGCACGCCCATCCCGGGCTATCAGGCGCCGGCGACCACCCTCGCCCCCGCAGCGGCGGTCGCGCGTGCTTTCCTCAGCCCCCTACCCGACGCGACACCGCCGCAGGAGGGCGGGCACGGCATACCGAAGGCCTTGAGTGGGCACCTCCAGACCATGGCCGGGGCCCTCCAACTGACGCTCACACCAGCGACGACCCTGGCCGCCACGGGCGCGTTCGCCCGCGCCATCGGACTGATCACGATGGAACTCAGGGGCCAGTTCGTGGGCACGTTCGAGCCCGCCGATCAGTTGTATGCCGCGTTGCTGGCTCGCAACGCCGACGCCCTCGGCTTGTAGCCCCACCCAGCCGCCGACAACCGCCCCGAAAGCAGAGTCAGACCGCTCCGGCCAGGGCGGTGATCATGACCAACGAGACGATCCCCACTAGCACTGCGATGGTGGCGATCCGGCGGAAGCGCGGGCTCATCGGTAGTCCTCCTCGCCCGCGGCGTCCTCAACGTCCTCGTCGGTGACCCGCTGGGAGCGCGCCGCCGTGCGGGCCTCGACGCGCTCGGAGATGCGGCCGACCGCCTCCTCCCGGAACGGGCGCAGAACGAAGAACGACACGATCATCGACAGCAGCGCCGCGCCAACGGCGAGATAAGCGCGCTGGTCGGGCTCACGCAGACCCAGCAACCACAAAATCCCGAGGCAGCCGAAGAAGATCAGCAGCCGCAGCAGCGAATAGCGGACCATCTCACGTCCCTGCGTAGCTGTGCTGGCCGACGAAGAACATGTTGACGATGGTGTAGTTGATGATGATGCAGCTGAACCCGGCCACCGCGATCCAGGTCGCCTTCTGCCGGGTCACGCCGGTCGTGGCGCGGGCGTGGAGGTAGGCGGCATACACGACCCAAATGATGAAAGACCAGACTTCCTTGGGATCCCAGTTCCAATAGGAGGCCCACGCCTGCCGTGCCCAGATCGCTCCCGCGATCACCGTGAATGTCCACAGCGGGAACGCCACGATGTGGAAGCTGTATGCCGTGCGCTCCAGATCGCGCGCCCCCGGCAGCACGCGGGCCCAGCCCGGTGCCCGACCAGCCCGCTCGAAGCGGTCGACGAGCAGATAGAGCAGAGCCACGATCGCCCCGAGCGTGAACACCGCCACGGAGATCACGGCCATCGACACGTGGATCGATAGCCAGTAGGACTGCAGCGCCGGCATCAGCGCGGACGCCTCGGTATAGAACGCCTTCACCGCCAGCATCAACATGAGCAGGACGGGGGTGACCACAAAGATGCCGAGCCAGCTGAGGTCGCGGCGCCGGCTCCAGCCGACGAAGCCCACCATGACGAAGAACGATGCCGCGCAAACGAATTCGTAGAGGTTGCCGAGCGGGGGGCGGTGCACGGCGAGCCCGCGCAGCAGCAGCGAGGCGCCGATCAGCAAGGCCGCGAGCGTGCTGAAACTCAGCCCCACCCCGGACCACCGTGCCCCCGCATTGACGGTCTCGACGGGTGTCGCGCTGTCGGAGGGGGAGGCGCCAGCCGTCCCCGGGCCCCCACCGGCCATCACCACCTCGCGATCGCGCACCTCACCCCGGGCCGGAACCGCCCGCGAGAGGTAGAGCGCATAGGCGAGCATGGCCAGCGTGAGCACCGCGATCGCCGAATAGATCGCGTAGTTGGCATAGAGCGCGAGGGTGGTGTTCATCGGTTCGATCCTCTCACGGGCGTCTGCCGAGGGGGTGTATGCCGCGGGCTCCCCGCGGAGCTGGTGATGGCCGCCCCGATCTTGTCGAGAACGTCACCGAGACCGGCGTCGTCGGACTTGCTCAAGGCACCGAGGGTCACGAGGGTGACACCATCTCCCGGCGCCACCCGCACGAACACCCGCCGACGCTTGATCGTCAGCTGCGCGATGAGGGCGCCCAGGGCGAGCAAGGCCGACCCCAGCGTGAGCCACCGCGCCGGATCGTGGCGGATGGACAGCCCCGCCCACCGCTCGACGCGGTCGAAGGTGATCGAACCCCGATCGCCGGGCAGCTTCATCGTCTCCCCCGGCTTCAGCCAGATCCGCAGGATGTCCCCGCTGTCGGCCTTGACCTGGGTCATCTTCTCGGTGTTCAACGTGTAGACCGAGCCGCCGTCGCCGCCGGGGGCGAGTTCACCCTCATACAGGCCGAGGGCGAGGGCGGGATCGCGGGCGTCGGGGAAGATCGAGATCGGGCCCTGATCGTCGGTGATGACGCCGGTGGGCAGGAAGTTGCCGAAGAAGCCGAGCTCCTTCGGCGACGCGCCGGAGACCTTGACCGCGCCGGAGGAGGTGTAGTTGTTGTCGCGGGCGAGGAAGGGCGTGGCCTGCGAATACAGCACCTTGCCGTCCTTGTCGCGAACGGTGATGACGGGGGCGTAACCATTGCCCAGCAGGAAGACCGTGGCCCCGTCCATCTCGATGGGATGGTTGACCGCGAGCGTCTGCCGGACTCCAGGCGCGCCCGGTCGGGCGTGCGTCGTGACGTCGGCGACGAACTGCCGCGGCGACCCGAACTGGCCACGGCCCCCAACCTGGTCCTCGAAGGTCACGGTGAGTTTGTCGAGGGTGAGACTGAACGGCGTGAAGTCGCGCGGGTTGACCCGCGGACCGTATTGGATGGTGTCGTAACGAATCTCGGTGTTGGCGAAGCCGGTCCCGACCGGGACGATGACGTCACCCTTCCAGCCGAAGATGTGCCCGATCGCCACCCCGACAATGATGCCGAGCAGGGCGACGTGGAAGAGCAGGTTGCCGGTTTCCCGGCCATACCCGCCCTCGGCCGACAGCGTCTCCTCGGTCGTCGCGACCCGATAACGGCGACCCAGCACAGAACGCGCCTGGGCCAGCACCTCGGCGGATGACAGGTCGACCGACAACTCCCGGTGGTGCTCCAGCCGGGCCAGCCGCGCGGGGACCCGCGGCGGCGGGGTCCGCAGCGCCCGCACGTGGACGCGCAGCCGCGGCAGCACACACCCGACCAGGCTGAGGAAGAGCAGCAGATAGACCGCGGAGAACCACGGCGACGCATACACCTCGAAGAACCCGAGCCGGTCGAGCCATGGCCCTATCCGCGGGTGGTCGGCGATGTAGTTCGCCGTTCGCACCGGATCGATGGACCGCTGCGGCCAGATCGAGCCCGGCAGCGCAGCCACGGCAAGCAACAGCAGCAGGAAGAGCGCCGTGCGCATCGACGTCAACTGCCGCCAGGCCCACCGGGCCCACCCGAGCGCGCTGAGCTTGGGTTGCTGAATGTCGGTCACTTAGAGGATCACCTCGGTGGTGGCGATGCGCTGCTGCAACCAGACGGTGAGGTGATCCCAGGCGCCAGAGACCAGCAGAAGCCCGACGATCAGCAGCATCACTCCCCCGAACCGGTGGATGCCGCGCTGATGCCGGCGCAGGAACTCATTGAACCGCCCGGCTCGCTCCCAGGCGGTCGCGATCAGCAGGAATGGCAACCCCAACCCCAGGCAGTATGCCGCGGCGAGGACACTCGCGCGCCCAACCGAGGGTTCCACGGAACTCGCCAACGCCAACACGGCTCCCAGGGTCGGTCCCGAGCAGGGGGTCCACCCCAGGCCGAAGACCGCGCCGAGCGCGGGGGCGCCGAGCAGACCCGAGCGAGGTCGGTAGCGCGGCGTCAGGCTGAGGTTGCTACCGACGCCGAGGAAGAGCAGCGCCATCACCAGGACGACGACCCCGCCGACGCGGGTCAGCAGGGTCCGGTGCTCGATCAGTGACGCCCCGAGTGAGCCGAGGACGACCGCGGTCAGGATGTAGACCGCGGCAAAGCCCCCGATGAACAGCAACGTCCCCAGCACGACGCGGCTGCGACGGGGTTCGACGTCGGCGCGGCTGCTGTCGGGGCCGGCGCCCGCGACATACCCGAGAAATCCGGGGACCAGCGGCAGGATGCACGGCGAGGCGAACGACACCAGACCGGCGAGCGCGGCGACCAGCATCGCGAGCGGCAACGCACCGGTCGCGATGGTGTCGGGCACGGCGCCGGCCAGGGTGCTCACGTCGAGCCGCCCTCTTTGAGCACGTCTTGGATCATCCCGGTGAGCATGGCCTCGGTCACCGGGCCGCCCACATAGGTCGCGATCCGTCCCTGCGGATCGAGAATCAGCGTCGACGGCGTAGCCCGAGCGCGTCCCTGCAGGGCGAGCACCGCGACGCCACCGTCATCGGTCAGGCTCGGGAAGGTATGCCCCCACGCCTTGGCCTGCGCCAAGCCGGTCTCGGCGGACTCGCGTTGGTCGATACCGACGAAGGCCACGGTGTCGGCGAACTCCGGCGATTCGGAGACCGCCTTGATCGCCGGTGCCTCGGCGCGACACGGCGGGCACCAGGACGCCCAGATGTTGATGACGAGCGGCTTCCCGCGCGTGGAGTCGATGGTCCACGGCTGACCGTCGAGCGTGGTCCCGGTCAGGGCGACCGGCTCCAATCGCTGGTCCGGGGCGATCGTCTGCACGCGGCCGTCGCCGACGATGAAGTTCTCCTGGGATCCGTCGCGCGCCCGATCGTTGACCGAGTTGCCCGAGCACCCGCCGAGGGCGACGACGATCACCAACCCGGCCACGGCCCGCCGGGACGGCCCCCTCACGCCCCCACGCTCGCGGTCGCGTCCGAGAGCAGCGCGGCGGCGGGCTCGGCATACGTAATAGAGGTCAGTTGATCTCCCGCGAAGGCGAACGAGGTCACCGAGGCGAGAGTGCAGACCCGCGAGCGCGGGTCGTGCCACAGCCGGCGGCCTTCCGCGCTGAGCCGAGCGATCCAGATGGGCAGTTGGTGGCTCACGATGATGGCCTCGTGTCCCCGGGCGGCGGCGCGGGCGGCGGTGACGGCGGCCCCCATCCGGGCGGCGATGTCGGCATAGGGCTCCCCCCAGGAGGGGCGCCGGACATCGCGCAGGAGCGGGAGGTTGCGGGGCGCCAGGAAGGTGGACAAGGCCACCTGCTGCCCCTCGAAGGCATTCGCCGCCTCGATGACGCGGTCGTCGGTCATGACCGAGACGTCATGCGCCGCCGCGATGGGGGCGGCGGTCTCCTTTGCCCGCGTCAAGGACGAGGCGACCACATGCGTGACGTCATTGGCCGCCAAGAAGCCCGCGACAACTCGAGCCATCGCCTGGCCGCGCTCGGAGAGGTGATAACCGGGCAACCGGCCATAGAGGACCTTCTCCGGGTTGTAGACCTCCCCGTGGCGCACGAGGTGGACGACGGTGCGCTCGGACATGAGGGGATTGTGGCAGGCCAACCTGAAGCCGCTCGCTCGGGTCGCCCGCCGACGTCAGGCGCGGGCCGCCGCGGCGGCGCGGGCGGCGGCGGGGAGTGCACTGACGACCCGATCGAGCGCGGCGTCGTCGTGGGCGCCGGAGACGAACCACGCCTCATACGCGCTCGGAGGGAGGTGAACGCCCTGGTCGAGCATGCTGTGGAAGAAGGCGCCGTATGCCGCGGAGTCGGTCCCCTTGGCCTCGGCGTAGTTCCGCACCGGCCCCTCGCACAAGAAGATGCTGAACATGCTTCCCGCCCACTGGATCGCATGGGGCACACCGGCTTTGGTGAGCTCGCTCGCCGCTGCCTCGGCAATGGTCCGCGCCCCGTGGTGGAGTCTGGCGTAGAGGTCACCATCGCACAGGCGCAGCGTGGCCAGGCCGGCCGCGGTGGCGACCGGATTGCCGGAGAGGGTGCCGGCTTGATAGACGGGTCCGTCGGGCGCGAGCCGGGCCATGAGGTCCGCCGGACCGCCGAAGGCCGCTGCGGGGAAACCGCCACCCATCACCTTGCCGAAGGTGAAGAGGTCGGGGGCGCCACTGTCATAGGGGCCTTCGAGGCCGTACCAGCCGGCGCGGCTGCAGCGGAAGCCGGTCATGACCTCATCGGAGATGAGCAGCGCGCCGTGGTCGCGGGTGACGCGGCGCAATGCTTCGGTGAAGCCAGGCAGCGGCGGGACGACGCCCATGTTGCCGGGGGCGGCCTCGGTAATGACCGCGGCGATGTGCTCGCCGTCGGCGGCAAAGGCGGCCTCGACGGCGTCGATGTCGTTGTAGGGCAACACAATTGTCTCGGCCGCCGCACTCGCCGGAACCCCGGCGGAGTCGGGCAGGCCGAAGGTCGCGACGCCGGAGCCGGCGGCGGCGAGCAGCGCGTCGACGTGCCCGTGGTAGCAGCCGGCGAACTTCACGACGCGCGAACGCCCGGTGATGCCGCGGGCCAGGCGAAGGGCACTCATGGTCGCCTCGGTGCCGCTGGAGACCAGTCGGACCTGCTCGACGGGGTCGATCCGGGCGACGATTTCCTCGGCGAGGGCGACCTCGTTCTCGCTGGGGGTGCCATAGGAGAAGCCGCGCCCGGCCGCCTCGGTGACCGCGCGCAGCACCTCCGGATGGGTGTGCCCGACGATCATCGGACCCCAGGAGCCGATCAGATCGACATACTCCCGGCCGTCGGCGTCGGTGAGGTAGGCGCCAGTGGCGGAGACGACGAAACGGGGGGTGCCGCCGACGCTGCGGAACGCCCGGACCGGTGAGTTGACCCCGCCGGGGACGACGGCACGAGCGCGTTCGAAGAGGGCCGCAGAAGCGGGTGCGTCAGCCATGATTCAGATGGTGTGGGCGTCGGTCGCCTGGCCGTCCTCGGCGAGCGCGTCTCGGATCTTTTGCATGGCCTTGCCCAAGCCGAGGAACTCCTCCGGCGCCAGCAGGTCGATCATGGAGTCACGCACCGAGGTGACGTGGCACTGGGCGATGTCACCGACGGCGGTCCGGCCCGCGTCGGTTAGGACGAGTTCGACGCCGCGCCGGTCATCCAGGCAGGCCTCTCGGACGACCCAGCCACGCTTCTCCAGGCGGGCCGCCGTGTGGGTGATCCGGCTGCGCGACTGCACGACGAGATCCGCCAGCGCCGACATCCGCAGTCGGCCGCCGGGGGCCTCCGACAGCATGCTGATCACTTCATATTCGGAGAGCTGGGTGCCGTGCGGCGCGAGGGCTCGATCGAGCGAGACCTCCAGGAGGCGCGACCCGCGCAGGTAGGCGCGCCAGGCGCGCTGCTCGGGTTCGGTGAGCCAGCGAGGGGCATCGGCGTTGATCGTCGAGGTCATAACACGATCAATTGTGCCAGCCAAATTGCGTCGATTTGACAACACTCTCAATAGTTGAAATATTAACCAGCAACACAACGAGAGCACGATCCAAGGAGAAGAGCATGAGCAGCATCAAGAACCTCCCCGCCGGCACCTGGTCCGTCGACCCCAGCCACACCGAGGTGGGCTTCGTGGCCCGCCACCTGATGGTGAGCAAGGTCCGCGGCAACTTCGCCGATGTCGCCGGCACCGTCGTCGTCGCCGACGACGTCACCGCCTCCACTGTCGACGTCACCGTCCAGATGGCCTCCGTCGACACCCGCAGCGCCGACCGCGACACCCACCTCAAGAGCGCCGACTTCTTCGACGTCGAGAACTACCCGACGATGCGCTTCGTCTCCACCTCCTTCGACGGCGAGGAGCTGAGCGGCGACCTCACCATCAAGGACGTCACCAAGCCCGTCACCTTCGAGGTCGAGTTCAATGGCGTCCAGGCCGACCCGTGGGGCAACACCAAGGCCGGCTTCGAGGCCGAGGCCGAGATCAAGCGCGCCGACTGGGGCCTGACCTGGAATGCCGCCATCGAGGGCGGCGGCGTGCTCGTCTCCGACAAGATCAAGATCGTCCTCGACGTTCAGCTGCTCAAGCAGGCCTGACGCCGCGGGCGGGGTCGGCGGTCCGTCGGATCGTTGACAACATTCCCGTGACACCTGCCGCCGGGCTCACAGCAGCGCGGCGGCGTCGAGGGCGAAGTAGGTCAGGATGATCTGCGCGCCGGCGCGGCGGATGCCGATCAGCGACTCCAGCATCACCCGGTCGCGGTCGATCCAGCCGCGGTCGGCGGCGGCGATGATCTGGGAGTACTCCCCCGAAATCTGGTATGCCGCAACGGGAACCGGGCTCTCGGCGGCCACCGCCGCGACGATGTCGAGATGCGGGCCGGCCGGCTTCACCATCACGATGTCGGCCCCTTCGGCGAGGTCCTGCGCGAGTTCGCGCAGGGCCTCGCCCGCGTTCGGCGGGTCTTGCTGATAGGTCGCCCGGTCCCCCACAAGCGAACTCGCGACGGCCTCGCGGAACGGCCCATACAGACCGGAGGTGTACTTCGCCGTGTAGGCCAGGATCACGACCTCCGTGAAGCCCTCGGCGTCCAGCGCCGCGCGGACGTGCCCGACCTGGCCGTCCATCATCCCCGACAAGCCCAGCACATGCGCACCGGCGCGGGCCTGAGCCAGGCCCATCGCGGCATACCGCTCGAGCGTGGCGTCGTTGTCGACCCGCCCGGCCGCGTCGAGCACGCCGCAGTGACCGTGCGAGGTGAACTCGTCCAGGCACAGGTCCGTCATCACCACGAGGCGGTCGCCGACCGCGTCGACGACCGCGCGCGTCGCGACATTCAAGATCCCGCCGGGGTCGTCCGCGCCGGACCCCTCCGGGTCCTTTGCCAGCGGCACCCCAAACAGCATGATCCCGCCGACGCCCACCTCGACGCACCGATGCGCTTCTGCGACAAGGGATTCGATCGTATGCTGCACCACTCCCGGCATCGCCGAAACCGGCACCGGAGCGTCGATCCCTTCCCGGACGAACACCGGCAACACGAGGTCGGCCGGGTGCAGCCGAGTCTGCGCGACCAACCGCCGCAGCGGCCCCGACCCCCGCAGGCGCCGCGGACGGATCGTCGGGAACGACCCCGTCATCGAGCCCGCCGACGCGCGGCCTGCTTGCGCTGCGCGCTCGGGCGCACCACCGCCTGACCGGCCTGGGCCGCCTCGCGGATGCGGGCACGGCCATACTCGGCCAGTTCCTCGACCAGCGTGGCGACCGATGCCTCCGAGGCGAGGACATCCACGCGCAGCCCGTGCTCCTGGGCGGTCTTAGCCGTCTGCGGCCCGATGCACGCGACCACGGTCGCGGCGTGCGGCTTGCCCGCGATACCGACCAGATTGCGCACCGTCGAGGAGGAAGTGAACACGACCGCGTCGAACTCGCCCGTCTTGATCGCCTCGCGCACCGCGGGCGCGGGGGGCGCGGCGCGGACGGTCCGATAGGCCGTGGCGTCCTCGACCTCCCAGCCGAGGTCCATCAAGCCGGCGACCAGGGTGTCCGTCGCGATATCGGCCCGCGGCAGGAAGACGCGGTTGATCGGGTCGAGCTGCTCGTCATACTCGGGCCAGTCCTCCAGGAGTCCGCGGGCCGAACTCTCGCCCGATGGCACGAGATCGGGGTTGATCCCCCACGACCGCAGCGCCTCCGCGGTGACCCCGCCGACCGCCGCGACCTTCAGCCCGGCAAAAGCGCGCGCGTCGAGACCGACCTCCTCGAACCGCTCCCGCACCGCCTTCACGGCATTCACGGAGGTGAACCCGACCCACTCGTAGCGTCCAGTCACCAGCCCCGTGATCGCCTTGTCCATCTGGTGGCGGGTCCGCGGCGGCTCGACGCTGATCGTCGGCACGACCACCGCCTCGGCGCCATGCCGGGCTAGGGCGGTTGCCACGGGAGCCGACTGCTCCTTGGTCCGCGGCAGCAGGACCTTCCACCCGAACAGCGGCTTGTTCTCGAACCACGCCAGCTTGTCGTGCAGCGCCACTGTGGGCCCCACGATCGCCATCGACGGGTGCCCGAGCCCGGCCACGGCGTCGGCCGCATGCTCCAACGTCGTGATGACCGTATGCTGCTCGGTCGTCGTCCCGCGCTCGATCAGCGCGACGGGGGACGACGGCTCCCGGCCCGCCCGCAGCAGGCCGGCCAACTGCGCCGTCAACTCCGCGGACCCGCCCAGCAGCACCACGCTCGTGGCCGAGCTGACTCCGGCGGACATATCCGTCCGGGGGCCGGAGCTGCTCGGGACCACCACATTGGCGACGCCCGGACCCGTAAGCGGGATCCCGGCATACGCAGGCACGGCGGTGACGGCCGAGACGCCCGGGATGATTTCGATGGACAGGCCCGCGCGCCGGCACGCCTGCGCCTCCTCGGCCACGCCGTTGAAGGTCGACGGGTCGCCGTCCATGAGCCGCACAATCTGGCCGCCCGGATGCTGTTTCGCCGCTTGCACAACGAGTTTGGCGCGGGAGGCATGGGTGAGTTCGCGACCGGACGTCCCGTGCGAGGCATCGACGACGGTCACCTCGGGGCGGGCATAGGTGCTCACCAGCGCGGCCGTGGTGAGTTCGTCGGTGACGACCACGTCAGCGGTGCGCAGGGCCTCGACGGCCGCGAGCGTCAGCAGACTGGGGTCCCCCGGGCCGGTGCCGACAAAGGCCACGGTGGCCGGCACGCGCGGGCCGGTGGTGGACGAAGGCTGGCGGCTCACTGGGCAGTCTCCTTCTCGATGGTGTCGTTCTCGGGTCGGTCGTTCTCGGGCAGGTCGTGTCTTTGGGCGTATGCCGCGGGCGCGCCGCCCGGGTCGGGCGGCTCGCCCGTCGCCCCCGGTGGGAGCTCGGCCAGCAGAAGGTTGGCGAACCGCCTCCCGACGTCGTGGGCCTCCGCCGCGGGCCCGGTATGCGAGCGGCGCAGCTCAAGACTGCCGTCGGCGCTCCCGACGAAGGCCCGCACGAAGACCGCGAGGGCGTCGATGTCATCGACGATCTCGGCCAACACCCCGACGGGTGCGGTGCAGCCCGCTTCGAGACGGGCCAGGACGGCGCGTTCGGCAGTGACCGCTGCGCGCGTGTCGGGGTCGTCGAGTTGCGCCAGGATCGCCCGAGTCGCGGCGTCGTCGATCCGGCACTCGACCGCCAGCGCTCCCTGGCCGGCGGCCGGCAGCATCTGGATGGGGTCGAGGATCTCGGTGATCGCGTGGGTCAGCCCGAGCCGGTCGAGGCCGGCCTTGGCCAGCACGACCGCGTCCAGCGCGCCCGACGTCACCTGCGCGATGCGGGTCTCGACATTGCCGCGGATCGGGACACACTCGTGCCCCAGGCCGAGGTCCGCCAACTGCGCGACCCGCCGAGGCGAGCCGGTGCCGATCCGCGATCCGGGCGGAAGTTCCCCGAGGGTGAGACCGTCCCGGGCGATGAGCGCGTCGCGGACGTCCGCGCGCGGCGGCGTCGCCGCGATCATCAGCCCCGGCGCCGGTGCAGTCGGCAGGTCTTTGAGCGAGTGCACGGCAAGGTCCACGCGCCCGGAGGTCAACGCCTCCCGGACTGCGGCGGCGAAGACGCCGGTCCCGCCGATCTGGTCCAGCGGCGCCAGGTTGCGATCGCCCTCCGTGACGATCTCCACGAGTTCGACCTGGTGACCGAGCGCCCGCAAGGCGCCGGCGACATGCCCCGACTGGGTGGTGGCGAGTTGGGAGCGGCGGGTGCCGAGGCGCAACGTCATGACCGCTCCACCGCCACATCCTCAGTCAGTTGCGCCGACTCAGTCACCCTGTCGACGGGCAACTCCGCCGGCGACTCGACGGACGTGAGCACATAAGGGTCGAGATCGAACAACCCGCCCAGGGCGGCCGTGTAGGCGGCCAGCGTGCCGTTCGCGGCCGCCTGCTTGACCCGCAAGGTCGGCGCGTGCAGCAGCTTGTCGACCAGTCGCCCCATGGCGACCTCGATCTCGTGGCGGGCGCCGGCATCCAGGCCCGGCGTCCGACCTTCGAGCCGGCCGAGTTCGGCCGCCAGCACGTCATTGGCCCGGCGACGCAACTGAGCAATCGTCGGGGCGGCAGCCTCGGCGGCACGGACCGTGAGGTAGGCAGCCACCTCGGCGGTCACCATGTCTTCGGCCTCCTGAACCGACGGCAGCCGCTCGGCCGCGTGGAGCAGGGTCCGCAGGTCGTCCAGGTCGAACCGGCTCACCCCGGCGACGCCAGCAACGGACCGGGAGATGTCGTGGGGCATGGCCAGGTCCACATACGCCTGGGGACGTCCGC